>Ga0157364_1006977_pt1 | contig 11654 bp, 10 predicted proteins | sample AttsexASBM2_FD_111476 | JGI IMG/M metagenome (GOLD analysis project Ga0157364, IMG submission 111476) | Fungus gardens microbial communities from leaf cutter ant in Ribeirão Preto, State of São Paulo, Brazil - Atta sexdens ASBM2 | ecosystem: Host-associated > Fungi > Mycelium > Unclassified ...
AATAATTCTTCCCTATTTATACCACACTGATATGTTTTAATAAATATACATATTGAATTCGTAATAACGATGCGAAATACTCAAATAACTTATTTTGATACTCGTACATTGCCCACGACCTTGCGATTAATCTTCATACATCAGTTAGAGTGCTCGACAGATGAACGTATAATTTTCCTGTTATCAAATGACAATAGTTAGACTAATAACAATGCAAAGCTAAGTAATTGTAGGTAACGCTCGGTAGCTAATTAATTGCATAATTATCCAATTATATTTTACTCAAATCCAACAGGTCGCGCGCACATAATAATACTGAGATAACGTCTCAACGTAGTCAATGCCATTTCAAAGGAACGCCCTCCTCCATTTCTGCATAACGTTACTGCTAATTTCCGCGATGTTATCACGCGTTGTGTCTTCGTTGTCAATGCGTCACGCGAAAACGCATTACCGTCATACGCATTATTGTATGCTCCCCGGCTCGCCCCCCGTCCGTCGAGAGCAGGAGAGTCAATCCGTCCGTAGGCGGAACACGATAATAAAGGGTGTTTCGTGGGTAAAACGTTACTTCCTTTGCTTCATTTTCCACGCGAGACGGCCGTGCATGTCGGGCGTAAAAATGGGATTAAAAAATAATTAATGGACACGCCGGGGATATGGAAATGCTTTATAATGTAACGCGGTTAATAAAAGATGCACGTCCCGCGTCACGCGGCTGTGATATACGGTTGTGAAAAAAAGAGAGAAAAAAAGAAATGGAAAAGCACACCGAGTAACGCATGATACCGACTTTATGACAAAATTTGTGTCGTATTTAACAATATAAGCGTATCGTTAAAATGGAAGTACGATCGGAGACATCCTTGCGTGAGATACATGGAAAGAGTGATTTTGCTGAAATATTAAAAATTTACCTAGATAAAGATCTGAAAGTAATATTATTGAACCATGAAAATTATTACGTAGAAATCTCAAGCATAATGCTGCAAAAAATTTTAATATTTTAATAACCAGTTTGATACAATCGTTTTTATAATTCAATAAAATTATTTTTAGATCTGCATGTAATTAAATTAGATCAGCAAAATCATCCTTTCTGTGTATGAACATACAGGAACATATTTCGTAAGTCATATTTCTTTAAAAAAAAATCACCGATTATTCTCTGTAAACATACTGTTCTAATATAACTTTACTTGAAAAATCATATGAAACGTTATTATAACGTGAAGAGAATTATTGGAACTTTTAGATGACGTGAAACAAAGTACATCCTTTAATGATAAAATAAGAGATTTATTGCCTTCTAATAACTTAACTGTTATAATCGTTTTTTATTGTCTTTATCTAAAAAAAATGTTTTTTCCAGAAGTAGGCAAATCATCTTCAGTCGTATATAGATTTGATTTTCAACATTGTCATAAGATTATTGTCAAGATATCTACTATAGATAGTATTTAACGATTCGCTGATGATGGTTTGAAGAAAATCGAAACGTACGAATAATATGGTAACAGATAATTATTGTACATGTAAACATTTATTGTTAATTATATAGAAATTTGCGCACCAATATCCATATTGTGTATATGCTCTTATTGTCCATGTATTTCATTGTTTTTTTTATTGTATAGCAATGCGTTTGACAATCCTAAAGTGATATTAGTTTACTTGTATTCATGTTGTGTATTGATTATATGATTATAGTTGTAGATTTTCATCATCAATCTTCGTCATTCCGGCAATACATTAATCCTGACCATCGTCCGATCAAAAGTGATGGTACTCGTAAATGAATTAGAGTGAACGGCAGACCGACCGGTTATATAATCCATCCGATGAAGTCCCACAAGATCACGCATAAACTCGACGCGTAGGTTCGTGCTGTCAGCCTATCATCGCGTTTCAAGCCCTTTGATTCATCTTCGTCATCTTACGCATTCGCATGGTGTATTTTAGGATACAATCTGTAACATGCGTTTCGATCTAACAATAAGCTCAATCGCATTTTTGTCACAGCGTTCGATTTACTGTATTTTACTGTATTTACAATGGACCGGAGCAAAAATCAATCTTTTCCATCATTTTATTAAATAATTCTTAACAACGGATTAATAATAATTTACTAAAATTGCGAAATTTATCGTCAAAAAGAGATAAAAATAAGTAGAATAGACTGAAATAATATAACTGAAAGTAATGAAAATCATAGAATATCATTACAATTGTTCGTATAATAGTTTCAATAATTATACTTGATATGTTCGATAATTCCCATATTTTTCGAGCAATTAGGAAGATTAAAAGTGAATGCATCGGAATAATAATAGCGATAGCTGAAACAAAATATTGGCAGCATTTATGAGAATTGCCAGAAACGGTAATTCGCGTGCGCGACACGTTGCAGTATCGTGCATTGCGACAAAAGCGGGGTACGACGCAACGGCACTCGCCAGCAATTAATATGCTTCAACGTTTCATCGTGATAATTATCTTGAATTAATTTTCTGTAACTATTAACAGCGCGCCGCCACAACACGATGCACGGTTAGTCGTGACCGTAGAATCGTGATCGATACGTCGGACGGTGCGTTTTGTAAATTGCGCACGATACATTTTGCGTGGACACGTGCGACAAATATCAACGACCGCACACGAGAGTATAAAACGATAGTATGCGAATGTAAAAGCGACACGATTTTTGCTTCGCAAAGTTTCGGTGAGCACAAAGTCAAATCGTATATATGTCGATACCGATGTTACGCATACGAATGGAGATGTATATTTGTTTTTTCAAACACAAATATTTTTAATTGACTTTGAAATCGTTGCACGATGAGAGAGAGAGAGAGAGAGAGAGAGAGAGAGACTGTTTCTACATTTCGAGTTTCATGTTACGATGTTTATTGCTGGGATAGCAAATAAAATGGATAAATTGTTCTATGCATTTGATACAACGATGAAAAAATTCTTATGTTTTCAAAATTATAGCACAACAGAGTACAGCTAACTATTATATATAGATATTTACATGGAAATAACGATTTTGCTAAAGAATCTAAAAATTTAGTTAGATACAGATCTGAAAATAATTTTGTTGGATACTATCAAAATAATTATCTAGAAATTATCTTAAACATGATAAACAACAATGTTGCAAAAAGTTTTGACAATTTACCAACCAGTTTATGCGTTATCCTACATAATTATTTTGATGATCTAACATTATTTTTAGATAGTTTAAAATTATTTTTAGATTTGTGTCTAGCTACATTATTAGATACTTCAGCAAAACACTCCTTTTCGTATACAATTAGGTAAAAGTCTAATTTTGTCTTATTTATATAATTGATTTATTTTTCTGATATTTCGATATTTATAAGTAAGTGATATCTTCTGAAATGTGATAATTTGAGACATTTATTTCATTAAGATATTACACAGGTTACAGATTAAAATTTGTTTAACTTGTAAGTGTTGCAAGATAAGTATAACAACGTATCGCATGGAATGTGCAATGTGCGAGTATCATGCTGGTGATATGTGGTGATATGCTACAGATATCTATTTACAGAAAGCCTCTTTCTCTCTGTTTTTCGCAAAACAACTTATTGCATTGCAACGAAGAAAGAGAAGAGACGATGATTACATTTATTGAGATACAAACCAGTATACCACAATATTCATTCATAATATACATTTTTTTTATGCAAAGCGAAAGGTTTTAGGCATTTTATTTATTTATTGAATGAATCGCCTGGACTCGCGCGAAAGCTTGGTAAAAGTACATGATTTTTTATTTCCATCTCTTCTATTTGATTTGTTGATGTACCTACTTCCGATTCGCCTCAATTTTCAGAGGAAAAATACTCAATTTTTACAACGCAAGAACAAAGAAAAATTCGATACTTGTTAAATTTTTTATTTTATAAATGTTTAGAGAAGTAGAACTAAAGCAACAGGATAATATCAAATATTTAGAAACGTAAGAAGACATTGGGAGAGAGACACATATTTTTAATTTTTAATTTTTTCTTGTTTCGAGATAACATCGCGTTTTTCCTGAAGGCACCGCTTAATTTCCAGGCTTCGCTTTTCATTTTTCGTTCGTCTCTGCCAGGCCTGCATGCCAAGTATTTAAATATTAAATACTCGCAACATTCCATATTGCGTGTTGCGCATAAATAATTTAGAGGCACGGCTCTCTTGACCTGAATGGCGGATTAAAAATGTAGAATCCATCGAAAGATCGTATGCGTGCATTCTTAACAGAGACTGCTTTGCTTCCCGCAATTTCATTCTTATTTCAAAATCGAGTTCGTTTTTTATCGCGTGAATGAGTTGTTAAATTTTCATCGACTTATTAGGCTTAACGAAAAGAAAGAAGAAACATTTTTTCGCGAAGTATTTCGACATAAGCGACAGTTATTTAGGATGAAATGCCGGTAATGGACGAACAAGATGCTCCGATTTGGCGGCAACGATGGTGGCGGCGTATCGGCGAAACCATTACTTCTTTATTCCAGCCGCGGGCTGGCTATTATTCCGACGGTGAAATAAATGCAGAAGGATCCATTCGATTATTCAAACCCGAGGATTCTTTCCGGCAGACTGCCGTATTATGAGTCAATAGTGGTAGAAGTCATTCATACGAACGAACTTACTTCGTTCGTTCCTTCCTTCCTTCCTCCTTTCCTCTCTTATTTCCTTCGTTTCTCTTTTTCTTCCTTCCTACAAGAAGCGCTTTAAGACGCTCGCGATGAATGCCGATGATCCCACGCGGTGTCCAAATATTTGGATCCCACAGCACGTACAGTCGGAAAGGGAAGAGCAGTCTGGCGAAGGGCCCGACGAGCACACGCCAGAGAGGCTTCTATAGTTACTTTCACGTTCAACGAAATCAGTCGGGCGAGTGTGTAGAAATGTACGCTTGTCGACGTAGCCAACGAAGAAATATGTCAAAGTTGAAGGAAATAAGAGCTACATGAAAGAACGTTTTAAGATGCCAGACCTAGCAAGAGATAAGAAGTACTCATACGCTGATAATGTTTATTTAAAAATAGAAAATTGTTAAAATCTAAATAAGAGTTTGTAAAAAAATTTATAAAATATTGATAAAATAGTTATCTACAAATACAAACAAAAATAAAATTTACATTTAATTCGTTCGTTAAAATAAATATGAATAAAAATAAAATTTGAATTTAATTCGTTTGTTAAATAAAACGAGTCATTTAATCGTTTTTTATATATCGAAAGATACTTTGACGTTCATATTTCGCGACAGAGCAAAAACAATTTTGCATTTGTATCTCCTTCCAGCCGAACGTGTTCGAAGAAAAGTCCGACCGTTCCTAATTGCGCTTTATGAAAGCGGGAGTGGTTCATAAATTCAAACGACCGCCGCGTTACATTAATATCAAAACCGCGGCGGCGGCGGCGAAACTACGCGCGTTTCACTAACTCCATTATAAATATCTGCTTTAACTCCGTGGCTCGGAAAGCCACCGAATAAAGTTTCATCAATCATTCGCCGTACCGCTGCTCGCTCGCGTCGTAGAAAACACCGGTCGGATAAATTACAATGCCTATAGAGAGAGAGAGGGAGAGAGAGAGACGAAAGCGAGAGAGAGAGAGAGAGAGAGAGAGAGAAAGGCAGCTCATGTTAAACCTCATCAGCATTACTATCCATTATCTCCTTCATTAACGCGAATACTTGCTTTCTCTAACCTCCCCGATGAGATCCTTTTCTCGAGGGCATTTATTGTCCGCGGCCCTTCGCGAAATGAACAGTACCGTTCTGAATCAGTGAATCTACAGTATACTGAAGTGCCATCGAGGAATGGAGAATATCCCAATTCCTAGACACTGAGTGATGTAAAAAAAATTGTACTGTTTTCTTTGTCAAGGATTTGCTGGATTGACTAATGTCGTTTTACTACTGAAAGAGAAAGTAGAGTAAAATCTCAAGTAAAAGTCTAGACTGGTCAGTAATCTTTTCACGAGACGATGGCATTGTAGAAAGTATAAATCACGTAAAGCTTAAAGAAGCTTTATACTCTACAAGAAAGAGTCAAATATTGCCGCTATATTTGTCTCGAGTGTCCAAAGTCTTACTTGAAAGTAAGTTAGTTATCTTTCAAATACTTGTCTTTCTTAGTGTTTGTAAGAGTTTTTTAAGAAAGACAAATATTTGTATGCTTTCCCATACAATATTTTATTCCAAAGGACATCCTGAAAATGTCTTTAGAACATTGACTGTCCTCTGGAAAAGACGTTCTCGGAAGCCTCTGCTGTATGGATTTTTTTTCCTCTATGCCGTAGTTTTTTATTATAGTTTCCTAATAAGACTCGCTCTAGGAGAAAGAACAGAGAGGAGAGAGGAGAGGAGAAGAGAGAGTATACTGTAGCCACAGAGCTTAATGTTCTGAACTATATTCGATGCGTGAAATTAAATGGAGCGAGTTTGGTGTTTTCATTCACGCCGTATGTCCGCGAACGAGACTGTATCTGCAACAAGGATGAAGCATCATTTTTCTAGTGGCGATGATATGGGGTGCGTCAATACGAGCACTGATAGAGGAACGCATCGGACCGAAAATGTGTGCAACGCAGAAACATGACGATGGAGAACTGTGCTGGCGCGGATAGAAGAATTGAAAACCGATAACCGATATATTGTATGTACTACCATCGTGCGTAACAGTACGGCAGAAATCGAAACGTGGTAATTCAATTATGAGAAAAAGCGTCGTGATATAGCACGTGGATACTTCGTGTATTTTCTATCACGCTATGCGACCCACCAACCTCTGCTAATGGGTCGTTGAATGAGAATCTAGGGATGCATTTTAATCGGCGACACGCGACTTGAAAGAAAGCTTGTGATATACTTCGAATTTTTCACAAATAGTTATCTTTAGGAAACAAACAACAATTACGAATACCCGTTTTTATCAATGTAGTTTAATTTTAATCTTTATTAATCTTTATCTTCATCTTTTTCTAGTTCTAAGAATTAGAAAAGATGAAGAATAAGTTAAATCGAGATCAAAATTAATCTATATTGATAGAATAGGTATAATTGAAATTCTTTAAATTGATTTTATCTTTTCTTTCTATATTCGGATTAAAATTAAATTTCACTTACCTAATTAACGCGTAAGATAATATAAATCATCTATATAAATTTCAAACTTGCTACTTTTCCCTTTCCAATTATTACTTGTAGACTTTATGTATTGTACTTATCACAGATAATTCATTTCTGAAGTGAAACAAAGTATAATAAGTACAATAGTTTCTTTCTGTCATCGCTAATCACGACGCACTTTTATCGTCGTATTGTTGTTTCCCGGCAGTCTATTTCTTATCGCAGGAATGGATTTCGCAGAATGGCGCAGGCGGTATTCCTTAATCGGTTTATCCATCCGTTTATCCAGCACGTGAGAAATTGCTTAAAACAAAATGGAAGATGACAGCGGGTAAACAAGCCGCTGGCGGTGAGGAGGAAGAGAAATAGGCGTAGATTTGAAGCAGCGACATTTATACTATACCGACTATGCAGATCTTCAACATTATGAATGTTGGGAATTTAATAGAGAAAACTACTACGATAGCGCGCGTATTATATCGCGACCGCCATATAACGTGAAGGTGGCTGCCGCGTGAGTTGGCTGCTTGAAATATACGGTTGAATTAGTTGCCATGAGAGACAGATAGACAAAGAGAGAGAAAGAGAGAGAGGTGCGGGAGGAGAGAAGATAAACAGGTGGCTAGTAGGAACTAACATAGATTTGTCTCGCCAGCCGCCGATGACATTTCATGTCCGTATAACTTTGTTCCAATTGCAAACCAGCGATGAATTAAAGGACTCAGAGTCAAATGCAAATTGATGCGAAACAAGTGTCATTTTGAGGATCTGCATTTGCAGCTATGTATTACAAATGCATAAGTTTTTCTTACGTTTTTAGCACATTAAATGCTTTTTCGATATGTCATATCGGGCTATTTTTTTTCAATGCTTTTTCCATTGCTTATAATTTTTTTATTAATATATGCATATGTTTGCGTGGTACCGTTATATTCCTTAATGTTACTTCAATTGAAAAAAAATTGTTCATTTTTATGAAAGTTGTAAACAGTTAAATTGGGTTGGGTATGCCATACTTAAGTGTGTTGTTCCCATTGTATGGCGTTTAAAGGTGATAATAATATTAGTTCTCTTTTTTTTCTTTCTACACAAAATACACAAAATATTAGAGTATACATTTATCAGTTTATCAATTACATTTCACATGCGATACATTGTTAAAAAAATTTCAAAAACGTACAAAATATAATATAAATCTTTCTTGCAAGCTGTTTCCATAGCAAAGACTTTTGTTCGAATATTGTGTTACTAGAAAATAATCCTAATTGATTTAATGTGTCCTTAAGACAACGTTGAAATTGCACACTGTTTTGGAACTTGGTTGACATAGGATGGTACATACAAGAGTCCAGCAGTTAGCAGCGGACATTAGCTGTTATGGAGGTGCACATATATTTGTTATAAGCCAATTTAACGAGAACAGACGGTGTACATTGTGCCTCAAGCTTCCCTCGGATCGCACGTATAATCGACTTCGTCGATCGCAAACTTTCTCTAACTTTGCTTGAAGTTCTAATCGAAGTCGGATTAATACAGTTCGAGGATGGAAACCGATAATTAGGAGCCACGTGACACTCTTACGATCGATCCATTAACCGAATATAGAGTAAATATTACAGCGTAGACTCTAATTTTGACCTTCATTATCAATATGTTTTCATTAGCTGACTTCTGTGTATGTTTCTACGATGAGATGATCATTTAAAATAAATTTCCAATATTCTATTTATTCTGTTTTTGTATCACATCTAGCAATAATATTATGAATCCTCTTACTTTAAAATCAATAAAAAAAATATCGTACTATGTTGTTTTTTTCTACATATTCTATTGTACAACGGACTGTTTCGTGTACGAATCTATATCTTTTTCAAAAATAAAAGTCACCACTACACATAAAAAGATACAAGATCTAAATTTATACTATTTAAAAAAAGCTTTAAGAGAAAAGTCTATCTATTTAAAAAAATCATCACAAAAGTAACGTCTCAAAGTTAAAAGTAGAATTTTTTCCATAGCTAAAAAGAAAAATTTCTATACTTGAAAAGAAAAAAGCAAGATAAAAATATAATTGAAGAAAATAATTCTTTGAGATTTAATCTCAAAAGATTTAATTATATTTATATATTTCATTTTTTCTTTCGCATACTTTTTAAGATCAGAGTCTCAATTTTAGTATTTAAAGCTGCAAAAGAAATTCAAATTGCCGTCACATAAACGGATCCGAAATAGTATCGTGTGGATGTGTCGTGAGGAACAATCGCGTGTCCCTTCGTACAATACCACGTTGTATGCAAGAGATTATCTCGGGGATAAGTCCTGGCCATTAACGCGAGACGTCGTTGCTCTTTCATTAGCTAACCCTCTGACAGGTAGCCGCGAAAGGTTCTACCTGACTGAATGAGACTGAATTTGTTCGGGCATCACTCGAGCCGCATTGCGACGTATTCTCATATTCTTTTCTTCAAAGGGCGAATTAAATCCGAATGAACTACTAGAAAGTCAAAGAAATAATATAGGATATATGTAAGAAAGTAAAAAAATAAAGAAAAAAAAATGTGGATTTTGAAAAGCGATTGTATTTGTGTTCAAATTATTCGATAATTATCAGACATATTATATATTTTATGCCCGCTTCTATCAATATAGATTAACTTTATATCTTTAAGTCTACAAATTAGAAAAAGATAAAAATTAAATTAATCCGAGATAAAAGTTAACATATTAAAAATAGATTTATTATTATTATTAGTATTATTATAGATAATTTTATATATATAATTAAATGGCTTTTTTTTTCTTAAAATCATTACTGCATTCATGTAAATATTTGAAAATATTCTTCTAATATTCAGAAATGTTTCCTCTTTTGAATCTGATTATTAATTTTCAATTTTGGATTCAGTAAAAAATTAGAAAAAAATCACAAAAATTAAGTAGGTCATATATGATTCGGTTACTTTAAAAATAATTTTTTTATAAAATCCATTCTTTCGATATGTTATTCAGGTGACTATTACTTCGTAAATTTACACGCAATAATAACAGTTGTATAACTTTGTCTGTTTGTTATAATTTTATCTTTATGTAATATTTCGTTGTGTTTTTACATTAATATTACTTTTATATTTTTAAAGGAAGCAGCATATTGCTCCAACAAATAAAAATGTCAAGTGTATCAATTAGGAAACTAATAATGAAAATTAGATATATAAGAAAATAGTAAATGCCGAATCATTCAAAAAGAACTTTAATTATATATCCGATCAAAGTCGAAAACATTTTATTTCTGAACTCTGGAACGGACAGAGAGATCTCGAATAAGAAAGGAAGTAATAAAATGAGGTCTTATTATTAGACGTTTTTAGAAACTGCGTTATTAAGGCCTGTTTCTACCAATGTAGATTAACTTTAATTTCAATTCAATTTATTCTTTATCTTTTTCTAATTCTCAGAATTGGAAGAAGATAAAGAGTTAGTTAAACCGAGGTTAAAATTAAACTATATTGGTAGAAACGGGCCTAAGAGAAACCGATGGAAGAAACTCGGACTTTTTGTATACGATTCACTCAAATTTGCATCATTAGACCTTCATAAGAAAGTCAACGTTGTTGACAGAAATATACGGGAAAAAGAGAGAGGGAGGGAGAGAGTGAGAGAGGAAAAGATTTGCGGAATTCCTCTTGTTAGCGAAAGTTAGGCGAAATTCGTTCTCCGTTCGCTTAACTTCCGGTTCGCCGGCTTGACATCCGCAAATAAACAAACGATAAATTTGTCGCCACGACGTGCGCAACCAGCGACGTATTTGTTCAGCAAGTTCACTAAGTATGACACTTAAACTCTTTTGCTATTGAAGACGACAATTTCACGTTGGTGCTTTTCGCTAACTTCACACGTTCCTCAAATATAACGAACAGCTTATTCTAGAGCTTATCGGAAATAACGTAGAAATATTTTCTCGGTGTATATACATGCAATCTTCTTTTATATCACATAAGACATTAATATAAAATAGTATGTATTATTATATAATACGTATATATTTTTAATCCTCCGTTAGCGATGTCTTCACCTTTCGCAACTTAGATCTTCAAATTTTCAGTTCAGACTTTTATATTGTTTCAGCATGTATAAAAATCTAAAAAAATTTCTCACATATTTATGAAAGCTTTAATAACGAGTTTTTACTATCAATTATAGATGTTATATATTTTATTTATTTCTTATATATTTAAGTTATCTATCAGAATTCACAATTAAACGATTGTCTTTAAAATTCAACTTTGCTAATGGAAAATTAAAAATATCTTTATTGTTACCTTTTAGCATTGTTGTTATATTTTAATTTCTAATATTAAATCACTAATAAGATAAAAAACAAATGTTTACTATTAGGATATAAATGCTCCGTACATGTCGACGACATACCTATTATACAACTATAGAACTGAAATTAACGTAAAGGACAAGCGCGTATTCGCTCTTGGTCGCGTATAAT
>Ga0157364_1006979_pt1 | contig 11654 bp, 7 predicted proteins | sample AttsexASBM2_FD_111476 | JGI IMG/M metagenome (GOLD analysis project Ga0157364, IMG submission 111476) | Fungus gardens microbial communities from leaf cutter ant in Ribeirão Preto, State of São Paulo, Brazil - Atta sexdens ASBM2 | ecosystem: Host-associated > Fungi > Mycelium > Unclassified ...
ACACGACGCCCTTCTGATTCGCTATTTCTGAACGTTTTTGTTCAATTGCTGTCTTCTATTTGTCTAATTGGGAACAATACTTCTCTGAATTTATCGTCTCGTTATTTGGTAAAAGCTCATAATACAGGATCTCTTTCCAATCCCACCAGACACAGAGCATGACCTTCTTTGGATGAAGATCGGCTTTTGGAATGGCTAAAGATGGTTCATTCCACTTTCCAAGATCTTTTTTGCTCAACATTATTGTAAATGATCCATTTTTCATTCCCCGTTACTACTTGTTTCAAAAATGGTGCCTCTTCGTTGCATTTAGAGCGAGTCGCAAATGGAAATGCGATCCATCAGATTTTTCTCCGTTAAATCGTGAGGGACGTACCATACATCAAAACGGTTTATGTAGCCAAGTTTCACAAAATGTTCGTGGATGGTAGATTTTGATATATTCAACATTTTTGTTAATTTATGTGTCGTATAGCGTGGATTATTCTCGATCAGTGTTTTAATCTGATCTTCATCTGTGGTGGAGGGCCTACCCGAGCGTTCTTGATCTTCAAGGTTGAAATCACCAGCTTTAAACCTAGCAAACCACTTTCGCACAGTTCTTTCACCTTCGCCTTAAACAGCGCATATCTTGTTTGCTGCTTGTATAGCATTTTTGCCTTTCCGGTAAAAGAAAAGCATTAAATGCTTAAAATGCACTTTTTCTTTCATATTCAAAGGCATATAAAACTGACAAAAATTAACGTATCGCAAATTTTTTTTAAGTATGCCTGAAGTATCTTTTATGATATGTACGCATGTCATTTGTTTTCAATCGTTCTAATATATTCAGATCTGTCCTCACCTACCAAAAATCGGCACGAACTTTCCGGACAACCCAATATTTAATTTAAAAAGGCATGCAATATTAAATGCCTTTTTTAAACAAAGTTTTAAATAAATTCATCGGATTGTGACCACAAGTTATTTAACAGTCCATTTGCTGGACGGAACATGAAACATTTTTAATAAAAACCCATTATGACTGCACATGCCTAAAAGAAATAGATATCTATTTCATATATGTATGTATTTTTATAATTTAAGTATATATATTTAAAATTTTTCCAAAATTAAAAATTTGCAAATTCTCTTTTTTGCAACAACTTTTTTTGTATAGTTTAATATTTTTTATAATAGAAATTAAAAATAGTAAAAAAATTTATAATATATAGCATGAGTAGAAATAAATTTATGTCTAATAACTAGAGGATTTATTTATACATATGGTACAATAAATGTTTCGGAGCAACTCTGAAAAAGATCAGAACACTTATAATTGGTAATTATATTCTTTTTATTATATGTAATTATAATTATTAAATTAGACATTAAAGTTGAAGATACTCACCTCCCCACTACTCCTATCGTGGTTGGTCCTGTGTTCTGAATCCCTGCTCTCACGGCTTCTCTTGTCTTTTAGGGATCGTGCACAATCTACACATATGCAAGCAAGCATGTTACAGCTGAAAATATTAAGAGACAATTCTGTTTTTATACTGAAGAAAGGAAAGGGAGATGAGATTCTAGATAAAAAAAAGGAAAATTATTACTTCGTAGAAACATTACCACCTATATGTTGTACAAAAAAATATGTAGTAACTGATATTTATAAAGATTTGTATTCAATAACATTCACAAATTTATGCTTTCTTTATTGGGTGATTGTTAAAATATAAAAGCTCGCTTTATATTTTGAGGAAGCAAAATGTTGAGGACACACAAAAATAACAGTTTTGTTAAAGAACCTAAAAATTTATAACTCGATATAGACCTGAAAATAATTTTGTTTGCCATCAAAATAATTATGCAAAACGTTTAAACATTAATTGACAATGCTGCAAAAAGTTTTATTATTCTAATGACTAGTTTAAATGTCTTACAGAATTATTTTGATGATTCAAACAAAATTATTTTCATATTTATTCAAGTTAAAATTTCAGTTATTTTAGCAAAACCGTTCTTTCCGTGGAACAAAATAAAAATTATTTACCGGAATACTTGTCCCTAGAGGAGGATAGTTTATAGTCTCTATTTTCTCTCTCCTTCTTATAAAGAGGCTTGGATGTGTAATTCCGAGGGCTGTCCCGGTCCGTTCCCATGCCCATTCCCAAGCTGCCGGCTGGACTGTAAGAGTTACCATTTGGAGAGTCGCGCATACGTCCTTCGTAGCGACTGTCCGATGACGTGGTCGAGGAGGAATAGCCACCCTTAGAACTGCTGTACTTTGCGTTCTACAATCAGATCATTAACAATGTGTTTGGGATATTCATGACCACATAAGACATTATATAAATGAATAGGATACATCAAGATTGCTTACTTTTTTCATTCTGAACATATAAGATCGTTATTAAAAATGCTATTAATTATTACAAGCTTGATAATCCACTTGAGAATAACACTGTTTTGATCTAGTGGCCGTTTGCAAGAATGTATGTGTGAGAGCTATATATTGACTAATGATATTAAAAAGAACTGAAAAGGAATAAATATCAAATATTGAATAATGTTAGTAAAAATGATTATATAATTCTGAAAAATCTCTGGTTCTTCTATGGAATCAATGGGAAATCAAATTGAAGTCAATTCCATAAAATCACCAAATTTTTTTAGAAATACTAATTGCGTAATTACCATCTCTAAATATCTTTTGTATCAATTATGTATATTCTATTTTTAATCTTAAAAACAAATTCTTATCAACCAAATATATTTCATTCTAGTAAAGACTATATGAATATTTCCCAATATTATTAGGAAAATTACTTCAAACACAGATTATGTTGTATCCTAAATGCTTCAAGTACAAAGTGAATCTACCAAGTTACTGTGATTTGAAGATTATCACATTTACAGTTATTTCCGACAAAATACAGAAGAAAGTGATACAAAAGCCGTTAAAACATGAGAGGGACTAAAATAAGATTCTTATCGAGATAGGATCTCAAATATTTTTAGAGAATTACCTACTAGAATAAATTATTGATTTTTTTAAAAGTGAGGTTATGTTTACAAGATACTTTACCAGCAGGAAATTATTTCGTATTGGATATAAAAATTGGGCGATACTGCGATTAATTACCATTCTCCCCATCTCGTGTGGACCGATTTAAATATCGAGAACATAAATATTCGATTGTTAATACCACCCAGCACAAATAATAGCTTCAACAGGACAAACACCACAGACAATCAATGAGAGAGTGGGACAAATTCTTATAACTAATTACATTACTACAATATAAATTTATCTATAAAGTACCTCAATTCGCATCGCGACAATGCGTTTAACGTATGAAATATGAATATCAATGACCAAAATGTCACTTGTCAAAGCTGATTCTTTTCGCCTTGTCGAGCTCGTCAAATGCATTCGAGGAGTCTTACGCGTAATATAGCAAATTGTCGACGATTAAGCCAATCGCGCGACTATTCGGCGACGATGTTGGCGTGCCTCAACCTGAACGATCGACTTTACCTTGCTCACATGCAAAGAAAAAATCGAAATGAGAAATGCGGTAATAACGACGACAAAGACGAGCCCGACGCGACGGGAGCAGACGGGAGCGTGCACAATGGAGCAGACGATCTCGCGGGGACGTAACGACGCGTGAAAATTGAATCGCGTGACGTGATCGTCCGGATGTCGTCTTGCCGCGGGATCGTCGTCGAACGTGCATTATCGATTCCCGGTTGCGCGAGGTTCGCGAGTCCTGAGCCCTGGCGGAAAGAGAGCGACGGCGAATGGAGCTCGTTTCTCACCGCCGTGCTCCGTCAGCCGAGAAACCGAATACAAACTTTGGAACTCCTCTGCGCGGAAGAGAGCTGTCACCGCGGTTGAGTCCCGTCGTGTCCTCCGCGCAAGAACCAGAGCGATCTCATCTTTCTCTGTCTCTCTTTCTCTTTCTCTCCTCCTCTCCTTCTCCTCCTCCTCCTCGTCTTCAGCAGACGTGTCGCGCGGGCAACGACGCGGAACCACGGGCGAAAATAATGCGTGCTGATTGACGATGGATGATGAAGACTCCGATGATCGTACCAGACGATGTGAGAGAGGCTGTCCGTCCCGAGAAATGATCACATTTCCCCCCTCACCCCCTCCCCGCCCTTAATCGTATCGTAGATCCCACCAATCGCTTCGGTGGTGATAGATATTTACCTGATAGGGATGGGCCTGGTGCTTTTCGAAGTACCTGGAATCATAAGACAACGGGCCGTGAGCGAGGGAGGTTGTGGCGCGGTGTCCGCCGCCGTCGCGGTCATTTCCACGGGGAACGGCACCCGAGCGGATCCCCATCGTGGAAACTGGCTGTGCCCGCGGTACGTCGTGCGGCGGTTTTGTGGCAGTGAGTGCTGCGATGAGTGTGTACGGTCGAGCGGGTCGTACGGACGAATGTCGGGTGAACGAGAGGTGAGGTGAGCTAATGCGGAGAGCGAGAGAGCGAGAGAAAGAGAGTAGCGAGGAGAGGAGAGAAAGAGAGAGAGTAGCGAGGAGAGGAGAGAAAGAGAGAGAGTAGCGAGGAGAGGAGAGAAAGAGAGAGAGTAGCGAGGAGAGAAGAGAAAGAGAGAGAGAGAGAGAGAGAGAAAGAGATTAGCCGTGTGTCAGTATCGGGTATTTGACGGTAGAGCCCTACCCATCGCTGATCCTTTGAGGTTTCCTCGCATGCATTACCATCAATGCCAGTGTCTGTGGGAAATTCGCGGCCTCGGATGTTCCCTTTTTGGTCGGTCAGTGTCATAAAAACAACATTAACGTTTATTTAGCAGTTAACTTTCTTTCTACCCGGACGCCATGTCACATACGTGCTCGGCCGCTGCCGGGCGACTTGGACGAAACGTTCGCGCGACGGCGTGCGCGCAGTGAGCACACCCCGCTGGTGGGGGAGCTCCGATCACGTCCAGGGACGTGGGGCACGAAGGTGCGCGGCGGATATTGTTTAGTTCCATAAATGCATACATATATATATATATATATATATATATATATATATATGGCATATATCAGTATATGCATATACGTGTACAGCACACTAAACCAATCGTTTCAGCGAGCGCCGACAGTTTACACAAGCTTCAGACACGATACGCCCAACGCGACTATATAGCCATTTGTGCCAATCGTCAACTTCCGGGAATCCATAATCTCGCAAGAAACGCGTCTCCTCCGAGATTCGCGATTGTTAACGCGAATACGAGTCGCGAGTTCAATCATATCGGTCCGCTAATTTCCCCGCGGATATTCCGAGAAAAAAAACTGCATTTGTCGGAAAGAATGAAATTTCAGAAGGATCCTCTGTAATATCCGCACGCACCTCCGGGAATATCTAACGTTCGTCAGTTTACGTACATACAACACGCGTGACGCGGCGTGGCACGGTCGTCGCGATTGTCGCGAAATATCGTGATTATCGAGCACGCACCTGACGCGACGGTGACGGACGATTCCGCGCACTGCGCAGAGCGGGCGTGCGCAACCTGCGCGCACAGCGCTGTCGGGGCCGTCGGCCGTTGCAGCAGGCGAGACGCGAGGAGCGTCGAGCGCAACGCTCACTCACTGCTGACGTTTGCGCAGCCGAGCAATCTGCAATCGGCAATTTCAGCGAACTGTTGCGTTTTCGCTATGAGTTCTGAACGAATTTGCACCGACCTGGGAAATTAAATTAAAAACGTTGTTCTATTATTGATAGAGCAATGAACATCATCAGACCAACTTAAGTTGGTGCTATTAGTTGCGTTCGCCTTAAATGCTTTCATCGCTTTTATGCTTATATACTCTTATTTTATAGCCAATTATACACTGATTTAACTGTGTGTAAAAATAAAATATAAATATTTTGAATTGTAAAATACAGATTTTTACTTAACCATCGCAATAAAATGTATTAAGCTTTTATGAGCATCTCTCATGTGTTTAATTGGATTTTATATTAAACACATTTTTCAATTTGTGTGTATGTACGATGGCTTTAATGTGCACCAGTGCACACCGAGTGCATTCAATCGAATTCATTATAATGAACGATAAAGAGGCGCTCGGATAAAATATTTGCCACGATGCCAGTACATTATGATAGCTAGTCAACTCCTCGTCTGACGTAACTCTTGTCTGACAGCATATCGCGATCTACACGCTGTGCGAATATTGTGCTTGTAAAAACGCCAGTAATCAGACCTAAAATTCGACTACACATCGTGATCAATCGTGACAGTACTATGCAAACATCATCTGCTTTATCGTACAAAATGACATAATAACGGCTGCATATTGACTGTGTTATACATTGGTACAATGTGCTGGCATGCGAGGTTATTTAGGGATGCTCAAAGCATGTAAAAATGTTAAATCCGAACGCAGGTCGCAGCCTTGGCAAGTTGCGAGTGTCAGCCGACAGGCGGCGCGTTGACAACACAAACGACCGAGCTACAACGAGCGAACGAAACGAGTGCTGTCTCTGAAATATCACTGGCTAAGTGAACCCCGTGACACGGACCCGAGTTGGGGACCAAGGCTAAAACAAAGGAAGAAGAACAAGCAATAAACAGCGAACGAGTAAGCGAGCCAGCGAGCGAAGTGTGTCGTCGTCGTCGACAGCGAACAGCAATTAACGAGCTGAGCACGAACGCGTCCTGACTCCTGACTCCTGCCTTGCGCGTTTAGTGGTCGTAAATCTCGGAAGATGCCGCAGCCTCATAGACGGCTGGTTTAGCTGCTGCTGCGAACGGAGAAACGGCCGAACCGCTACGGGCTACGCCAGACGTGACCAGACGTGATTCGGATGCGACTCGGAAGAAACGCTCGGCCAGGAAGAGAACTCGCTCAACCGGGAAGAGAAGCCTCCACGTTAACAAGCTACTATACGCTAAGAGGGCACGGCGGGTTATCGTCACGTCAGAAATCTACGACAGACGCTGTAAGACGAAGAAACTTTTTCTTTTCGAATGATTTCAGATTTCTTTTCAAATAATTTCCCTTGTTCCTTGCCATGAAAGAACCACTGCATAATAATTTTACATGAAACATATCGCGTGCCGCAATGATATTAAACAGATAGGTCTGCACCTGTCACGATAACCGAAAGTTGTTGGCGGTTTCTGACACGTTTAGATATACCTACTTCTCTATCACACTACTCTTAGTAATTTGACTTTTCTATTAATTACTATATCTATATATAACAAATTTTGACAATTGCAGTTTTGCTGTTCTAAACATTTATATATTACTTTTTATTAATATGATATAACTTTATCGTAAATATAACTTTATCGTAAATATAACATACATAGAAAACAATTTTAATACCTGATTAATAATAATAATTATTATTATTTAAAATACCAATAGTCAATTTAAATTTTGATATATAATATACATTTTTATGTATATCATAAAAAATATTTTTTATAAATTTGTAAAAACAAATTTAAATAATCAGTAATTATGCCTTTCAATACATGATTTGATTGATACAAAATGTTTGTCTATTAAATAAAATATTATAAATTAATATTAAAATGTAAATTTAAAACATTAAATATTGATTATTGTATTGTGCATGTTGTAAGTCTTCTTATAATTGCAGAGGATTTATACTGTAAATCTACAGAACTACAGAGGAAGATATTGTTATGGATTCCAATTCTAAGTATGAAAGTAATAAAAACACAAAAAAACGTTCAAAAAATCAGGAAAAACGTCTGGAAGATGTCAGATTGGAAGATAATAACAAAATTGAACAATTACTTCCATGGTTACTAAAATTCAATAAAATCATACATTCATATACAGGAAGTAGAAATTATGAACATCTGGAACGATTGCTTTTCTTCTACACCCAGTAAGATTATCATTTACATCATTATGAAGATCCAGTTCAACGTTGTTAAATTTTTTACAAGTAGAAATTTCACACATATATAAACAGATCGGGGATTAAATAAGGTATATATAAAAGATATGTAATTTTGCTGTATTTCAGGAATATTCTTTCTAGTGTAGCAGAGAACACTGTCGAATTTAATGATAAAATTAATTTGATAAAAAATCATATTAATAAAATGTTAATATTCTTTCACATGTATTGGCTTGATATAAAACAGCAGGTACTATTATCCTAATTATTTGTTTTACAGAATTGTAAATATAAGATTATTGTTAATCTTTTGTCTCTTTTTTTTCTCAGAATGTAGATTATAGTCAATATTTAAATAAAATATCAGCTTTGTTAAATGTATATATAGATATGGAGTTAAAAACTTCTAGTCACGTCGTTAAAGATTCTTCTAAAGTTGCAGCAAAGATTCTTGCAGCATTGTACATATACTTAAGTAAGTGTTATCAAAAATTGATTTTGGAAAAATTGATTTGATCTGATTATCGATAAATAAGAGAGAGAGAGTTCTCTAATATTAAACTGTTTACAGATAATTCGGAAGAACATATTTTTAGGATATTACTTAGAAATAAACACACAAAAAAATATACAAAAGTATGCAATCATATATTTATGTACGTAAATATATTTTTTTACATATTATGTCATATATGTCTCAGACAATAAATTGAGATAATACAGATTATATTTTTTTTACATAGGAGGAGCTTTACTAATCTCAAAACAAAGACGACGTCTATAACCGATGTAGCTTACATCAGATATTTGCTCGCCTTTAAAATATGGAGAAAAATGGAAGAAACAGCAAAGAAGTTAAATCTTTCTGACAAAAAGAAAAGAATTGATGAGTTAGCCCTAATGCTGTTAGGACCGCGTATGCCAAAATTGCAAGACGAATTATTGAAATTTGTGCCTAGACCACCTATTCAAGAAAAAAATGAAACACTATGGTTAATAGAATCAAATCAATTTGATATAAAGGAATTTCATAAACAGTTCCTGCTATTTGAAGACAAAATGGATAACTCTACAGGTTTAAAATATACCAAAACAATTCATGCTGATCAGACTTGTTCAAAGTCTCAGGTAAGATCTTTTAATAGTGTTTCATCTCAAATTATATGTGAAGATCTTTACATTTATTAAGTATAATGCAAATTTTAACGTTTGAAATACTGCTTTTTCAGAAGCATCAGATAAATTCATTATTTTGTCCAAATAATTCTAATTCTGGAAGTACATCTGAACAGAAAGTAAATAAATGCTTAGATGGTTTACGAAATAATAATACATTATCAAATAATAAAAATAATAAAAATAAATGTTTGGAAACTCATTTACAAAAAAGTGGATCAAGAAGCCTTAAACCATTGAAAAAAAACAATTCACACAAAATTATAATAATTGATTTAACTGGAGATGATAAAGTAAAAAGAAAAAGGACTAATCGAAATTCGGAATCATCGAAAGTTAAGAAAAATAAGAGAAATAAAAAAAAGCATATCAATTCTTCAAAATATTTAAACAAACTTACAAATTCCGATGTTAAAGAACATTCTAATGAAGACAACAAAAATTTAAAAGAAAAAAATCATTTAGAATCTAAACCTGTCGATATCAAAAGTAGTAATGGTATAGAAAATTGTACTTTAGTTAGCAGTGATACTTGTATGGAGTTTACAAAAGAGAATGAGAAACAACACAGTTATAATTTGCATTATTTGAATTCAGCGATGTTAGACGATCAGAATATTAACGAGTTAAAGACTAATGTGTCGGAAAAAAATAAACTAAAGAATTGTGTATCATCTAATATGACAATAGAAGATATAACTAGATCTTGTGACAATTCGATAACACAAAATAAGGATGCATTAACATCTCAGGAAGAAAGTGCCATGGAGACAATACCTTTAAAAACGTGCCAAAACAATGTTACAGATCAGCAGAATTATCAATTTGATTTTAAGCAAGAATTTCCAACAAGTGCGGATTGTGCGATACAAAAATCGTGTCCGTGTTGCAATACAAGGCATGTTGATCATTTTATAATGACTAGTTTACAATTTATAACTGATCGTAGCTCACTAATTACGGAAATGATGAAACAGAATGTATGTCAAATTAATAAATGTCCAAAGTATTGTACAAACGTTATCGTGGCAAAAGCACAAGGGAATCTGCATAACACATTTTACGATAATGAAAACAATATCAAATTGACTTGCGACACAATAAAAAATGATTGCAATAAATATGTTTATCTTTTGAATCATACTGATAAATGTGTCACGACTGTACACGCTGAAAAGAGAGTACAATGTTTAGATAAATCCAATGACAAATGTACTGTTTCAACTACATTTACTGAAGATAAAGTTGTAGACTCACCATCGTATAGTCAACATGTCAATTTTGATAATTTTGTAAAAATAAATGATCACGATAAATATTCTGAAACTATGACAAAGGAACAACAAAAAGAAAGTGATTCTTTTACATTAAATGATCGATTACATTTCTCCAATGTAGACGTCGATTATAACATGAAAAAATTTTTCCCCAAAAAAGAAGAAACTGACGATATGACAAACAATATAGACTTGGAGCACAACAATTTTGTAAATGATATCCAAAGTGAAACTCTTCTGGAAGATGTCTTCTGGCAACCTTCTGAACAGCCCGAAATTAATTTAACCGGTGTACTAAATAAATCTGAGGACACATGTATTGTCTCAACTACATTTATTGAAGACCAAATTATGGAATCGTCAATGGACAGTCAGCGTGTCAATTCAGATAATAGAAGAAAATGTGTTTACGAATATACGATGAAAGAACGAGGAAAAAGCGACTGCGATACTTTGATGTCCTCTGAACATTCATTTGATACTGACTTTTTCGAAATAGATTCAAAAGAAATTAGTGAAGTAATGAAAACTAATTGTATAAATGACTTTGAAGATATCAGTGTCTCACATTTTCAAACTTTGGAAGATTTATTAACGAATGACACTACTAATTTCCTACCTCAGGAATATTTGTTTTAATTTGTTTTAAAAAATATATAGACACACACACACACATACATCATTTAACAAAAATAACATTCTATGCAATAATCAAAATGCTATTGATAGTAAGACGAATTTGATAACTTCTCTAAATGCTGATACACTTTTCTGCTATTGACAGCAAAGCTCGATAAACCTATGTCATAATGAATCATCACAATGCTAAATATTATTGTAAACTAATTCAAATATCACTCTTTATTTCAAAGTTATGAAATTTCGATACTCTTCCTAATAAGTGAAATAACGATATCTTAACTAAATTTTTATGTTTGCAAGAAAGATGCTGAAAGTTTTCTTATCCTGAAAGATAGGCTAAATTCTTTAATGAATTCTTAAATGAATTTTATATATTCAAGAATATTTGAATTTCAGAGAATTCAAGAAATGCTGTCAAATTATTCAATAAAAAAGAAAAAATTCTGTCTCAACATCATATTGCGTAGAGATACATATTAGCGCCAAGACACTACTGTATCTCCAGATTTTCGTCCTTAAATGATTCTGGTTGACTTTTAATTAAAATAATATTTAATCAATCGTATGTTTGTGAATGCTACTAAGTCGCAAGCTATCAAATATAATAGATTGTTATTTACTGAAGAAACTGTGAAGAAAAAAATACAATACAATAACGATGTTCACA
>Ga0157364_1006980_pt1:0-10000 | contig 11652 bp, 3 predicted proteins | sample AttsexASBM2_FD_111476 | JGI IMG/M metagenome (GOLD analysis project Ga0157364, IMG submission 111476) | Fungus gardens microbial communities from leaf cutter ant in Ribeirão Preto, State of São Paulo, Brazil - Atta sexdens ASBM2 | ecosystem: Host-associated > Fungi > Mycelium >...
ATGCAAATATCACGTTATGTTAAAGTCACAGCACCGAATATAAATAGGTATATTGAATTAGAGCTGTACATAATAAAAACTTGTCATGAATTGATCGCCATAATGTACTGATTCTACACTTTCACTTTTGTTTTAACGTCGCGTTTCTAAAAAAATTCTCACATTCATTATTAGAATTATTAGAATAGGATGTAAATTAAAAGAATTATTAATATACAGAAAAAAACGGTTTTGCTGAAATATCTAAAAATTTAGCTAGATACAGATCTGAAAATAATTTTGTTTTGGAATATCGAAATAATTATATAGGGCACTAAAACTTGCTAAAATATTAAAATTTTCTGCAGTATTGTCATCAACGATTAGCATTCTACATTATTATTTTGATAGCTCAACAAAATTATTTTTAGTTCTGTAGCAAGCTGATTTTTACATACTTTAGTAAAATTTTTTTCCTGTGTTAAGCGCAATATCCTATAAATCGTTTTCTTCTTATTTTATTACGCAACGAAAAAAGATTAAGGATACAAAAGCTTCACATAGCCATAGAAATTCAATAGAAATCGTACAAAAATCAGCAGTGATGTATGAATTAATAAAAGAAAATCCATAATAGATTACAAAATTATAATCTTAGCGAGCTTTTATTTCGAATGATACAATTAATAAAAAACATTATATAAAATTGTATTTTATTGTAAAATATAATTATATATTGTAAAATATAATTATAAAAAGATAACGTTCGTAAATTTTAGTTATAGAAATATCATAAAATTTCTTTTTGCTACATCTAATACGTTTCTAAAGGATTTTCTATGATTATCCGAAAAGAATTGCCCGCGTCCCTATATTTGGCACGTGTCTCGTCGGCTCCGCGACGGGAAGTACTGAAGGAAAGTGAGTGCTGATATGACGCTGATGGACGATCGCGTGTTCACCACGTAGGTGTCGACTGACCGCGATCGCTTTAGAGGCGAATACCGCGGTTGGTGCTGGCCACGTAGTTGAGCAACTCCTCAGAGTCCTCGCAGACGAACGGTTTCTCATGGTAACACGCAACGTCGTGCCAGGCGATGCCATCGTTGTAAACGTTGTTCAAGACGGACAAGCAGGATTCGTTGGTACCATTGATGTCATATTCGGCATTATCCGGCTGCCTGACCTTCTTATGGCCGGTCTGCGACCATGGATTGAAACCCCAACCATTCGGCACTTGGTTGGTGGGTGCCATCTTCTCGCGATTCGCCGACCAGAACCAACCGTACAAAGACTTGGGCTCGAGATCGCGTCGATTCTCGCAGCCCTTGAAGTCACAGAGACGTCCAGACGTCCAGATGTAAGGAACATCGTCTGAGGAGAAAAACAGATTTTGTGTGAAATCGATTGCTTGTCAAAAAGAGACTAAAAATAATTTCGACGCAAGTATAACCGTTAAATTAGAAATTTAATTTATTTTCCGTAAATATGATCCAATAAAGTTTATGTAATCAAAGTTAACTTTGAACTATTTAATAAACAGCTACATTATTATAGAGTCGTTATGTTAAACTAATATTCGAACTTTTAATACACTCTCGCGCGCGATAACTTTTTACTATTTAAAAATTAAAATGGATTAAAAAAGAAGAGAAGATATTTGAGATATAACAGATACTCTGTGATTGATAATTCTTATTAAATCAAAGCATGATTATAGAGAAATTACCCTAAATTGTAATCAGTATATGGACTGCAGGTAAAAAAGTCTATTAAGCGTATAATTAAACGAGAAGGCTGGTAGTATTCTTAAGAAAAATCAACTCGGTACCATCTTACTTTCGCCGGACTGTAAAAAGATTCATGCACCGCGTGATGCTGTTATATAAAAAGATGAGAGTCTCTCTAGCCTCAACCCACTTCAAGACCCCCGCATTACCTTGAAAACTGTCGTTACACTCACCGACTAGCCTCCCACAATTCCCCGTCGTGATGAATATCGTTCATGATGAGTAGGTATCATCACAATTATGATAATTGCGGTTAGAGGCGACAGTGAAATCGACAATTGTTCCGGCAATTTGTATTAATTCTTGGTAACTACTTATTCAATTTCTGATTCATATAATTGACATTGCGGTTTCTAATTTTTCTAGTCATTGATGAATTTTTTATTTGTCGATTAATTATTTCTGTTTAATTATTAAAGTAATTAAATTACTTGCGTCATTAAACGAATCTTCGTCTTTATATAATAAAAGGTGAAAAATAAACTAACTGTAATCTAAGTAAACTTAGATTACAGTTAATCTACATTGATGAAAACTGGCATGTTAATTGTTTTTTCTTCTCGAATTTTAAAATTATAAAATAAAATTAAAACTTATTTATAATTATTATAAACATAATACTTATTAAATAAATTAAGTAATTAATAAATATAATATAATTTACATAAGATAAAAAAAATTGTTTTTTTATAAAAAAATTCTCTTTAAGAGTATCGAATGTATTGATAGCAATTACAACTTGCAGTCATTCAAGTTCAACAAACCATTTTAAAGGAAAACGAGGAAGAAGCAATGTTACTAATAAGTAAAAGCAAGTCGTGTAAAACCCTTCGATTAATTACACTTTCGGTTCTCGGATAATGCTTAAACGCATCGCGCTGCAGCCGAAAGGTCGTAATGAAAAGAAGGAAAAGATAAAGGGGAAGCATCGTTAATCATCCGAATCAGAGACGCTATGATGTTCCACGTCGGGTTGTTTATTTCGAAATACTGCCGAATGATTACCTCGCATGGATGAAAGTTACCGTGGTAAATCGCCGTGTCGGTGTCGATACGACTCGCTACTATCGTCACTACGGTTGTACGTCGTGTGAAAACTTTCTATGACTATTCTATCAAAAGGACCAGTGGATTTACCCTTCTTAAATGAATTCTAAAATTTGTATTTTCCTGCTCGTGTTCGACAGATTGCGTTAATAAATTACAGGTGAAATAAGAAGAACTGGATCCGGTAAGCAATGCTTCGTGTTTGTTATCGATCGAGAGGTGTAATCAGAAAATGGTATTCTATTAGATATTTATAGGTCAAATTATAATAATTATGCAGTTTCTAGAATCATTTAATACGTAAATTAGTCTTCATTATAATGGTAGATTTAACTGATTGTGAAGCAATGCATACAGCAATGCATCGCAAACCTAAAAATTTCTCATTATGAATAAAATATTTTTTAAATCAAATAAATAAGAAAGTGTCTTACACGATCGAGGCCAGATATTGGTAGCTAATAATATTTTTTATGTAAATTTGAACACAGCTTTCAGTTATATAAACTATCGATCACTGTCAAACTTGCAACGTAATCACGAAACTAAAATAATAATTTTGTAAATTAAATTGATCGATTTGATAATAACAAAACATTTTTTTCTCTTAGCTCTCGAAGCTATTTATAAGAATTCCTTTAATTGCAAATACGACCTCATGCCGCACTTTTCTTTGTTCACAAATAAAACGAAGCCGCTGCTCTGTTACTTCGTCCTTCGATCATGCATTGATCTTTAATTTGCAATGTGGAACAGTAAGAATGATTCATAAAGGAGCGCGTATACAAACGTCGGCACGTTTCATGAGAGTTTGATCGTGAGATAAATTATACTTACTCTGCTGGATGAGCCTGAAGATCATATTGTTTTCTTCTTGAGTTTCCATCGAAATGAGATCCATGCAATATTCCCTGCAAATATTTCTAGCGTCTAACCAATCCACTTTCTGATTGGCATGAGCCGGTACATGCCCGCTGTAGAAATAATTGTGCCCTCGGAAGTTAAACTGCTTCGGCCCTGTAAAATATTTTATTATATAATCATTTTAGTATTCTGTAATTCTATAATTTTCTTACTTATTTATAATTCAAACGTATATAGAAAGAATGGTTTTGCTAAAATAATCTAAAAATTAGATACTCTCTATATTCTTTGAAATGTTATTCTAAAAAGTAAAAATTGAGTCAATTTTGAAAAAAAATAGCTCAATTTCAATCTTTAAGAGCGAAATTTCATTCTTCAGAGTGACATCTAGAAGTTTTACAAGATTCGAAAATAATTTTGTTGAACTATCAAAATAATTGTGTAGAACATTCAAGCTAATTGTTTTTGTCAAACATTTTTGCGTGATGCTTGAATTTTATATAATAAAATAATTATATTCATAATTATTTTGATATATTCCAAATTATTTTTAAATTTGTATTTATCTAAATTTTAGATATTTCAGCAAAACGGTTTTATTGTGTTATGCACGTTATTTCTGTGTTATTTCTGTGTTATTTCAGAAGGTGAGATTCGAGAGTGGATAAGAATCTGAAGTAGCACTGTATCGTGTCTAAATGTGAAAAGTATTAGCTTCCCTATTATCATCGTATTATTTATGGAGGTGTCATTCGAGGCGTTGCAAAAAGAACAGTAAATCGATGATTATATCAGATCTCGCAATTGCGCCTTTTTTTCTTGTTAACAGATTCTCGATTTAACCAATGGTTAATAGTTCAGAGGTCAAACAGCTGTTGCGATAGAATAATCCGCAGATCTATACTTTCCGCGACCGAACGTGTCTGGCTAAAGTCGACCGACTCCACTTGGCCGTAAAAAGATTTGTTTTATCTCCTTAAAAGGTCGAAATATCCTTACATAAAAATATTCTTTTCAGAGTTTATCAATTATATGTTCCTTAAATAATTAACTTCATCAAGCGCGCATAATAGCATATTAAATGATTTTTTTCTTCGTATCTCATATTTTAATTCTTTTATATTAACATCACATGTATAATATAAACTATATTTTGTGCACACAGAAAAGAACGAAGTTGCTGAACTATCTAAAAATTTAGCTAAATACAGATCTGAAAATAATTTTGTTATCCAAAATTTTATGTGGAACGCTTAAACGTTGATGACAATATAGCAAAAAGTTTTAACGTTTTGACGATCAGTTTAAGCATTCTATAATTATTTTAATGATCCAAACAAAATTATTTTCAGATATATATCTAAGTTAAACTTTTAGATACTTCAACAATCGTTTCTTTCTGTATATTTAATAAAAAATAAAATTTGTATGTCCGAACTTTTTTCAGAGAGAAACTATAATAAATGCTAGAAAGAGATGATAATCCAAACAACAAAAATTTCTCGATCAATTGCTTTCAAAATATGTGACGTGTAAGAAACGCAATTTATACAATATTTACCCATAAATTCAGAAAATTGGCAAACAAAATACGGTATGTTTCTTTGAGTTGAACAAAAAAATGCTTACTAAACTTAATTGAAACCTTCCACGGTTTCATGTGTAGCATTCGTCTACTATCAATGGAGTTCTCCGTTTCTCTTGTACATTTCGCAATTTTCTCAGAGTTGTTCGTATCTTCCACCAAACGCTATCAGGCACATGTTTCGTCTAGAGTCTGAATCAGTCGGGACCTAAAGTTAGCGCGTTTTATTCCGCGGGCAGGGAATCTGTAATCGACAGCGGCATAGCAGCAGCGCGTCATTATCATCCGCTTTAAATGTCAACAGTCTTACACTTTTTCCCGATATTTATGCAGGTATGCCTCTCCCCGTCGACGATTTACGACGTGTGTCTCATTATGAGCGCCTAACGCCGCATTACGAAACGTATACGTGCACATGTATTATCGGGCTGCGTTACAAGGAGCATCTCTCTTTCTCTCTCTTTCTCTTCCTCGCGCTGTGACATAACGTTTTATATTCCGTTGCGTGTACGATCCCCTCGCCACGTTTTTTCTTCATCTTCTTCATTCTCTTTTTTGAACCGACTTTTCGAGTGATTTCTCCATTCGTCGTGACATTCGCAACACATATTTCGCCGTTATTGCGATGACATTAGTATCGCGCGATTTTACACATTTTAAATATCTGAAACACACACACACACACACACACACACACACATTCCTTCAAATATGGTTACGAAAAAAGGTTCAAGAGAGAGAGAGAGAGAGAGAGAGAGAGAGAGAGAGAGAGAAAGAGAGAGAGATTTCAAAAATTTTTTTAATTTCACTTTGCTCATTCCGTCAATAAAAACGTTCTAATGAACGATGAAATAATTTTGAAATTAGATTATACTTTTACCACAGAGTATATTTAAAAAAAAATTAATATATTATATATACAATATAAAAAAATAATTATTTGCGTAAAATCAGATAAATCACTATAATTACAATAGAACATTAAATATTTGAAAAATATTTAAAAATATTCCTGAATACACATTATAATATGAGACAACATTTCTTCCATAATTCAGAGAAACAATAAATATATATGTATGTAAAATGTATTAATAAAATGATTAACATTTAATACTGATTAAAATGACTAGATTTATATGATATCTTCTTTTTTGGCAACTTGTTGGCTATGGCCGCGGCGTTATGTTAATTGAAATTTATTACACGGCGTTATGTAAGAGATAGCCATCAAATTTGAATAAAACGATTGAGTCGATTGTATCTCCAAGCATCGGCGCCCTTTACATTTTACTGCTCGCGTGTCCTTGCCCACGTACGTTTTCAGTCAATTGATGATTTCGCCTGGTATTCGCAAGAGATTCAACACGCTAATGTCAAAGGTTGTTAACGTCAATGACGATTTTACAAGCCGCTATTTTTTATACCTGTTTTGTACCATTGTAATTTAACAAACGGTCATTCTTATTGCCGCTTTTGTAGCCTCGATCCATTTGTAACAGTCATTTGTAACATAGAAAAACATGTAGCTCTCTGGATATCTTGTCTCTTTCAAAGAACAGTTGTAGTTTCATACAGTTGCGCGGTAATAATTTAAACAATCTTTTGCAAATACGTACTGTGATTTCTAATAATTAGATTTCAAGCCGTTATTTTTTGATAACGATCAAAAAAAGATAAATGATTGTTACTTATTTTTGCTGAAAAAAATAAAAATGTAGGTATTTTTCTTTTTCCGAAAAAAACAGCTAGTTTCATATATCTATATATTAGAGTTATATGACTATATAGAGTAATAATTTAAACAAATTTTCTTAAGATTTCTAATAATTACATTTTATTGTTGTCATAGTTTCTATAAAATAATAAATAGAAAAAGGATGAGTATGATGCAATTGATAATTTTGTCGGAAAAAGCAATAGTTCAAATTTTAATTGGAATATCTTTGAACAAAGTTTCTTTGCGAATGAATCGTGCTAGCCAAGCGTTCAATTCGAGATTCCGTGGAAAGGCAATTGTGTTGCGTGTATCGAGGAAGAAGAAAGACTGTCTGTCAGGATTTACGACATAGGACAAAGTCGTGATTCCCGTTGTCAGTATAAATTTAACGAAGACTTCGCATCTATGAAAGATAAGGATTTTATATCCCAGTCGCGTCATTCTCTCGTTCGCGGCGTTTGATACATGAGACTTGAATCAAATCGAATGTTTCGTAACACAATCGCTCTGATTATAAGCGATTTCTCTATAGCATTTTATATAATGTTGCTTAAAAATATAATAATAGCTTTCAAAAATTACAAGCTAAAAATTATTATTGTTAAAAATGTTATAAGATAAGGATGTTAAATGATCTTCAAACACACAAAAGTACAAAGTACAAAGTACTGTTAGTAAATTTATTTAATACGAATATCGTCTCACTAATATTTTTTATAATAATAATAATAATACATATACATACATGGAATGTTTTACAATTCTTGAACATAATTTCGATTAATTAACAGATTCAATTAAACTTTGGTTTTTTTGAGCATGATTTATTTCTTATATTTTTATTTTCTTTTAAAATGTGTAATCATTATAAACTTGTATTAATCTCTCTATCTTGTTTTATATACATACAATAATTAAATTATTTATTTAAATTAATAAACTTTCTTAAATTAATTAAACTTTCTTTTTTACATGACTGTACCAATGATGTCATATACATCTTTATTTCCGCGTCTGATAATGGATAAAACGTTGTATTTTAGTACCGATGATAAATAACCGATATTGAAATATGAACAGGTATCGATGTCGATGATAGTTTCTCAAGAAAATTGATGACGGAAACGTAATGTCTGCCGCTTCGTGAATATTAAGAGCTCTATTAAATAATCGTAAAATATAACGACACGTCGCGTTATTTCTGATTAATGGATAAATTAATTTTCAAAGGTTATCTCACAAGAGTAATATTTGACCAGCCCTGAAATAGGATATTTATAAATAAAACGCAAAACACAGCACAGGTAAGCGATATTGCAGTCGTACTTAGAAAGTAATTTACGCTTCCATTGATCGGAGTCACGTGAGGCGATTTCAATGTGTTAAATAGTGAGACGAGCCAATCACATGTGAAACTAACACTATGAACCTCGACTATGCTCGAGCGGAAATTGATATGTAAATATTATAAAATATGCCGTCATCATGGCGTATTCTCGTTTAGATCGATAATCCACGTTGTGGATCTTGTCATATATGTCGCAGTAATATCTATGATCGCTTACCTGTTCATTGTTACACGGAAAGAATTATTTTAGTAAAATATCTAAAAATTTAGCTATAGATATAGATCTGAAAATAATTTTATTAAATCATCAAAATAATTATGTAAGAAATTCAAATGTTAATAAGCAATGCTACAAAAAAATTTAATATTCTAGCTTATGTTCTATATAATTATTTTTTTAATTGAACAAAATTATTTTCAGATTTAGCTAAAATTTTTAGATATTCTAGCAAAATTTTTTTCCAATTACCAATATAATAAATTACACAGATTAATACATAACATAATAACTTATTAGTGTTTATATTACTGTTTTATATTTGCAAAAAGTTTCATATTAAATACAACATAAAAGCAAATTTGAAATAAAATTAATAATATGATATATTTACCACGTGTCTAGTACAAGCAATAGAGATCGTAATATACGATTTCTTCGTACACATTCATAGAAATTTGAAATTCAGATTTATAAAAATGTCATATGTAAATGTTAACGTGTATAATATTAGATGTGTATTATTAAAAGAATACAGAGAATGACTATGCGTGATTATATCATCATTAAATGTGATGGATTTCTTTGTCTTTACTCGCATGCAAAGGCAACGGTGCATCCGCGTGTATCGAACGAAAAAAATGTTTGCCTCCGAGTCACTGCAATTTACGTTCGTTATATCAGCATCGATTATATATTTATACTCCTGGTGTGTCTCACGCGTTTGTGTCAAGGAACTCGCAATGATAATCGCTTCAATCGTGCTGTTGTTCATTAAGGATTATAGCGCAGATTCTAACACATTTGATGGTCAAATAATATATACGTACATGCATCAACTGATATCAACTGATATATATATAAAAATCAACAAAAAATCAAAATGATTTTATTTTTATAAATTAAAATTAAGTCTCCAAAACTCAATAATTATAATTTGAAATAATAGTGTATGAAAAGATAATGAGCTTAGCACGATAACAGTGCAATTAAATCTTTATTTTATTTTATTTTTAACATCAAATTTTGTAATAAAAAATTCTTATTTTAACTTTATGACATCAAAATAAAGTTATTTTGATAAAACTAAAATATTTAGAATAATTAATAAAATTATAATTGTTTTTATAAAATAATATCGATTTTTATTTAAACTTTTCTCATACATAAACTATGTAAAAATTCTTAAATATTTTAGCAAATTTTTAGTTTATTAAAAACACATAAAAGACTAAAATCTAATGTTTACTTTCGCTTTATGTAATATTTTGCTACTTTCTATCCATACTTAAATGATTCTACGTTTACTTAAATTCAACAAAGGGCTGCAATTTCTTTGAAAGACTTGAGTTAAGAACTATTGATTACACATTGAGAGAGAAAATAAATGATTTCGTTGAAGCCACACTTATCATCCAATAGTAACGATCTGTATCTTAAAGGTTAAATA
>Ga0157364_1006981_pt1 | contig 11652 bp, 5 predicted proteins | sample AttsexASBM2_FD_111476 | JGI IMG/M metagenome (GOLD analysis project Ga0157364, IMG submission 111476) | Fungus gardens microbial communities from leaf cutter ant in Ribeirão Preto, State of São Paulo, Brazil - Atta sexdens ASBM2 | ecosystem: Host-associated > Fungi > Mycelium > Unclassified ...
GTCATACTTTTCTCTTACAAATTAAAAAAAATTAAGCTTTGTACGAACGACGTACTACGGCTCTCACCCGTGATACACATGTTTGGCCTGATTTCCTTACCACGAGTCTCACACAATATTGTACGCGAAAAGATTAATTATATTTTATGAGAAGGAGATCCAGCTAACCTAACCTAATCTGCAATTTCAACTTGTTGAAGGCAGCCACATTCCTGATTGGAAATCGATGCGAACACATTAAAAATTGGGGACCACCATAAAAAGTTCAGTGTCCATACTGTATGTACTTACATTGTAACAGTGTAGTGCAAATTTTATGCACGAAGTGGGATTTTGTTACACCGTCTCAAAGGGACGGTGTAGAGCCAATGACATTTAAAATTTGAAAATGGAAATCAAGTGGGAATAGAGGTTTAGCGTAATAATGATGTAGTGTACACCATGGTGTGTCATCACTCTAGTGTAGTGTAGCTGAGTGTAGTGCTTACACGTAACTGGTGCAGTGCGAGACTGCTCAGTGTATCCCAAGATAAAACGCTAAATAAGAAACACACATAATACGATGTGATACGGTACATTATTACATCATTATTGTTCATTAATGTCAAACAAGAAATGATCACTGTGTTATGCTGAGTCTTGTTGGAAGCCACTCACTGTCCGAGTTGCCAAGAGCAATTAAGGGAAGTCAAGGGAAAACACTATAATTTATAATATAACAAAAATTTGATCACAGGTTTCACTATTATCCATAGGATATATCGGATATAATAAGCTATTCTGTGTACATATGTAAATTTTTTATTTTTATTGTACATTAAAATAAATGAAAAAATTATTTGTAATATAATTTTATCTTCATATATAAAGAATTTCCATATTAAAGGAATTATATTTTCAATATTGTGTTTATAGATATAGTAGCTGTGTGAATTATACACAACAAATACACAAAAATATAAACATTTTTATAATTCAAAATCATGTCACTCTGGTTATATTTTGTTAATAATTCTAATAACAATACTATTGTTAAATGGAAATATCTATTCTTAAATGGAAATAAAATGTATAACATAAGAGAGACACGATACATACAAATATGATGTGTGGTGTGTACGCGCACGCATGCCTGTATTCTAAGATTGCGCAACGGCCAACATTTCTTCTTGATGAATTAAATGTGTAGTATGATTCACAAGGCCCATCAATTTTGATAATGATGCAGCCCATGTATCTAAAAGAGCAGCTGGTTCTTGTGTGCCAGTAAAGCGGACTACACCAGCTGGACGATCTGTACGTGCATTAATTACTCCAGTTTCTACTAAATTACAGAGACACGCTTCTGTTTCTTCAGTCGGAAGATCTAATAACTCAGCCATGCGAGTTAATGTAATCTTAGTGTAATATTTGGCCATGATTCTTATATTCTAAAAACAGTAAAAATGTTTCTCTTTCTATAAACATTCTGTACATAAAACTATTAAAGCAAGATTATTGATAAATAAATATTCTACTATTTCATATTTTATATACAAATATGTTAAAAGTATAAAGCATCTAAGTTCTTTTGTAAATCATTTTATCCTGACTTTTTTAAAATTATATTCTCAGAATAGGAAAAAATGGAAATATTGTAAAAATGAATATAAAAAAAGAATAAGATAGATAAAAATAGATTCTATTTTAAAAAACATTCCAAATGTATGCCTTATTATGAATAAACATGAAGATTTCTGATAACTTTGTTCAATTCAAATTTTTTTTAATTTAAGAAAATATCAAAGAAAATACTTTTAAATTGTAAGCTTTGAATTAAAATTGACATTTTTTAAAAAACTAAATTATAGAAGAAAATAGTTAAAATTATATTCTTCAATTAATTTTGAATAGTGTTTACTTATGTTATAATTTTGGAAAAGAGCGACAATTTATTATACATTGCAAAGAAAAAAATTAACTCAAAATAGTAAAAAAGTAAAAAATTCACGATATAAACAAAAAGAATTTAATGAAACCATCCTATAATATCAAGTTATACCATATAAAATTGCAATTTATAAAAATCAAAATAACATTGATGTATTTTTAGAAAAAAAAATTTTATTCAATTAAAATGAGTAATATTAAAATCTAAGTCTATACCTTGACACTTATTTTTTAAATTTAGGATAAAATTTTTCGAACTATTACTAAATAATCGTTTTGCCAATACAGTTTTACTTTTTTCTAAAGACTTAACAATTAACGTTTCTATTTGAAAAGAATAATCAACGAAATTTGAAGAAAGCAATAGTGTTATATAAATTTTAATCTATCTATAGAATAGAATATTTTATCTCGATTTATTTATGAATCACATTTCCAATTGAATTTCCAATTGATAATCTTATATATATCGTATAACTTGATATATATTTTTCATTATCCTCTTAAACATTATCCTTTTAATTCTGAATAATATATAAACTTACGTGTTCTACAACACGATTTCGCAAATCTGTCCATCGTTTACATCCTTCTTCAGTCGAAGAAGAAAAGACTTCAGTTAATCTGAGATCTTTTTCATAAATTTCACATAATCCTGACCATTTTATCAACTCAGGGTTAACAAATAAGCGTAATAATTCTCTGCGAATGATTGTAATTCATGTTACTTTTGAAGAATAAGAAATAAATATTTTAAATATTTCAAAGTAATCGTAATAATTACTTGTAAGTGGGAATCTCATCGAGAAGTTTATCAGCGAGTAATCTGTGCGTTAGATCAGCTTGTTCAGGCTCGTGTGGTGCAAGTACAAGATAAAGAACTGCTCGAGAAAGCGCAATACGTCTTTTCTCTGGATCGTCACGAATAGTAGGAGTTTCTAGTACTGCTCGGTTATGTCGACACAATTCCAAATGCCAACCCTCATGACGTGCCAATTCCATCATTAAGCTAAATACAAAATGTAATTCATTATTACTTTTGTATAATAAATATGGATACAAAATATTGCATACATACTCGTAATATTTTAATTTCAATATCTGAGTTTCTTCATCATTCTCATCACTAAAGAACTTAACATTAATTTTCTTTGCTATGATTTGAGTTCTCATAAAATCTTGTTTTGCCAAACAAAGTCTCATTTGTTCTAAGATAAGGGAAGCTTTCTCTCGACGTGACATACTGCCATATGTTTCTACCTATACGATACGTTATTTAGTAATCTGTATAATTAAGTTTTATTAGAGTAGTGTGTTTAGTATTGTTATAAGCATAATAATACCTGTAATTCAAGCATTACAGCTGCAGCACCTGCAATGTCTCCTTCCGCTTCTTTTATTTCAGCTAAACGGTGAGTAAGCCTTGCTCTTTCTACTTCTACATATATCTTTTGCAAAAAAATTTCTTATTTAATGTAAATATTTTATGATTTCGTTCTTGTTGGATCAAAATACGTCAAAGCAAGCTATCTTAACAATATAAATTCTATTATAAGAATAGAATTATAGAATATTCTAGAATTATAGAATTATAGAATTATAGAATATCTGTACAATATATTTGAATTAAGTTAATAAATAAAATAATGAATATTTGCTATTATATAAAAAAATGTACTCTATTTTTCGTGTATTTACATTTCGTAAAATAATATTCCATTGCATACAATGGAAAGAAGTATGTTTATATTATTAGAAACTATTGTGATCAATTTTAATTGAGACGAATAGCTCAAACTTTCGCATTGCGCGCTACGTCGGATCATCGACACATAAATTGTCATTACTTTACAACCTTAATGTTTAAAGAGATAAAATTTTTCAAAAAAACTTCCTTAAGTAATAAACAAAATAGTAAAAGTTGACAATTCGAAAATTTGATACTACTATATACTAAAACATATATATTTCAAAAATTTATTCATGTATAATTTCTTTAATTTTTAAGTATGTAGAACTCAAGAGAAGAATAACAATGAAAATTAAATTAATTTCTCTCAGTTATGCTTGAAGGTTTCATAGTATTTTTTTATAGAAAGAATAGGACATTAGCTCTGAAGCCTGTATCAGATTAGAAATTAAGATTGAGATTAATCCTTAAATGCCACATTATGGAAACAACATATTTGGGTATGGCCAATCCAATTCGGTTGTTTATAATTTTCACAAAAATGAACATATTTATTAAAATTTTTTTCAATTAAAACGTCAGAAGTCAGGCTTTAAAAAACATAAAAAGTTATAAGCAATGAAAAAAAGCATTGGAAAAGGAAAACTTCTGGGTATGCCACACCCAGAATAGTTTTTAAGAGTTAAGATTAGGTTGGAATTTGACCTATTAAAATAAAGTAAATTCATTAAACTTGACATGAATTTTCTTTCTTTTTATTGTTTAAATTTCAATTCAATCTCAATCTCTAGTCTTATTTGCTTAATCCTCTTGATGTATATATAATATATATAGTATATACGTATAGTATATACGTATAGTATATACGTATAGTATATACGTATAGTATATATAGTATATATAATATATACGTATAGTATATTAATTGAAAATGTATTTACCTTCCCTTCTGTAACCAAACGAAGAGTTTCTATTAGTTTTACCATGGTTTCTTTATTAGGCATTTTGTCTATGTAAGTACAACATTCTTGAACCATCTTTGTTACAGCTTGTTTAAGTTGAGAGCGCCGTTTTGATAATAAAATTATGTGTTCATTAAGCGCTGACCAATTTTTTGCCTCCAAACAAATTTCAACTATGGCTATAAGAAGTCTGGACGTTGATGCCATATCGGCAACCTACATAAGAGTTTAAAAATAATTTTTCTAAATATGTACATGTTACAGTCAAAGCGTAAAATTTGTATACTTTTTAGTCAATGTATGCAATTACATAAGGTTTTAACAAAAGTATTGAATATAAAATGTCTACTATTGGTATAAACATATTTACTAGATGATGATACACTTACTATAACACATTAGTAAAAACATATTAAGAGTCATCAATTATCACAGTAAAAGTATACATTTTAGTAATACAATAATTATTTTTTTCAGCTAAAAAATGAAATTATATTCAACGCATTTTATCCAAAATGAAACAACAAATCCGAAATGAAACAAATCTGGCAGACAAAACATTGCTCTGCCTCCACGAATCAAAACATTAATCGTAGAAGTTTATCACTTTTCAAGCGGCGAAATCTATCACATTAATGTAATGGAGTCCTAACATTTATTAGAATAATCACTTTTGTGAAACACTGAAGATATTAAAGTGCGATTAAAAAAAAAATGAATAAATTTATTATCAATAACAACATATGCTATAGATTTGTTTGTGATATATAACAATATCCTATTTTACATACACAGAATGGTGTACAGTTGTATATCATGAAGATTTGAAATTTAATTCTGGACAAAAAGTTTCCTATAAACATGGATCGTCGAAAAATGCTTTCTTAAAAAGTTAGCGTCCAAAAATTTTTGAAATCTCGATTATTTTATACGATTTTTACAACTATTGAGAAAACATGTTTTTTTTAACAAAAAGTATCTAAACGAAAGAGTTGTAGAGAATTATCTTTCAAATGAGATTAAAATGATTATAGTACATTCCATAGGTTTTGTGATAACCGGTTTCAAAAGTATAAAAAAAGTGTTTTTTCAGCTATCAACAGTAGAGCTTTTTTAAAGATACTCTGATTTTGTCAAGAAATAATTTCATATTCTTTTCACTTTCTACTTTTTCTTTCATTCTTCTATGATGATTAGTTTTAATAATGGAGAAAATAATGAAAAATATTCTTTTGTACATTTGAAACTAGTCAAAACTTATGGAATGTACTACAATCATTTTGATCTCATTAAAAATATAATTGAATTTTTTACAATTTTCGTTTTGATACTTTTTGTTAAAAAACGCACATTTTACATAATATTTTTTATATATAAAAATGTATGCATCAATAAAAATTTAAATTTCATTGCTTGTGTGAATACATTTACTTATCAAATAGTATGTACACATTGACTATAAATATATACATTTATTGAATTAACACTTTGACATATATATTAAATACGACTATGGGTGCGTATATATAGTAATGTTCTCACTTAATGTTCACAAGCTCTCGAGTATCATTTCTCGTCAGCAAATAAAAATGAAATAATACACTGGAGCGTTGCAAACTTTAAGTGCACCCTTCTGTACACACATACATATGTATGTGTAAATATTTCTTATTTTACAGTATTAATGTATACTTAACAGTTCTGGTAAGTTTCTCTAAAGCTAACAATTGATCCAAGGCATCATGCAGCTTTCCTTCAGAAGCTAGTTTTTTGCATTCTGGAACTTTTATATCGCAAGTATTGCTATAATCCACCTCCATCTTCATAAGTCTACCAGAATTATCCATTATTGCCTCTGCCATTTTAATTGTTGGCCAATATCTAATTTCACGTAAGAACAAAGATAAAAAAATCATTGTTAATTGTGTAAATGCATATTAAGTATTTGTTTTTAAGATTATGATAATTATGAAGGAGATGGGCTTAGTCAAAATCAATGAAATTAGACTTATTCGATATGTTTTTGCATAAAACAAAAGAATCTAACAGAAAAGAAAGGTTCTATCCTGCAAATCAAGATATTAATTATTAAAGTTGCCGATTATTCAGATTAGAAGTTAAGCCTTAGACACAATGTGAGGCAGGAATAGCATAAAAATAAGCGATATATAATTGTCGTCTTCCGTTGCAATACTGCAAAAGAAATAAAAATGTTAATCTGATCTCGTATATAGATTTCGTATTCCACAATTAAATTTAAAATTAAGAATATATATTATATTCATAACATCTACTTTGACCGATTATTGCCGTTCTCTATTATATTTATGTATATATTAGTATTCTTCTATCTGCTTCAAAGTATATATATTATAACATATATACATATAAACAAAATAAAAAAATCTGAACGCTGATTGATAGGCTATAAGGTAAACACAGAATTCAACTCGTCGGAAATTTATCGCTATTGCTTTACTCTGTGTTCCTACATAGTGGAAGTAAGTGTACTTCCACCATGGTGTTCCTATGTACATTGATATATGCATATATTCCCGAATGTCAGATTCCTTTATTTCTATTGCTATTGTTATCGCTGTTGTCTCACATTGTGTTTAATCTGCCACAGCCATAAAAAAAAACTTTTATTTAATTATACAGAATATAATAGGACAGTCGTTGAAGAAATCCTCGATCGGATTGTCGTATTTTTATTAAATTACTGACTGAGCTGGATTCTCGATAACAATCGAAGAATTACTAAAACATTTTACAATTTGAACTTCCAAACTTCTGACTGGATACTTATTTCGATTTTTAATATCCTAACGCAGAAATGAGTATGTAAAATTAGATTTGAGCAACAATTTTATTATAACACATTATAATAATACATAAAATTTTTTTATATTAGATGTAGTAAAAAGAAATCCATTATTTTTCCATTCAATTTCATGCAAAAATAATGGATTTCTTTTTACTACACCTAATATAATCCCTTTGTAAGTCGAAACGTTTGATGAATTTTGTAGCACTGTGCGTATGTAATTAAAAAACAAATTCTATTTTTTGAGTAATTGTAATTATGTTTGTTTTTAAAAAAAGTCTTGACACATTGATTATATTTTTCCTATTTTTCTATATAAAAAAAACCTTTCTCTATTTTTGCTATGTGTGAAAAATTGTAAACTCATGTTTGTTCATGGATTTCCAACTTGGCACGCAAAATGAAATTTAATTAAAAGGATTGATTGATTTTATGAAATAGGGTAGAAACCTTTCACATACATATAGATGCAGAGAGGGGAGGGGGGAGGAGAAAGGGGCAGAATCCAATAGAATCCTCCCAATCATAAAGTATATGTACAGGCCTGTTCTTTTTGTGTGCTTTCTACAAGCGACACAGTGCGATACAGTGCGACATAGTGATCATGTCATCTTTGTTTAAATTGGCAAACAACAAGGATGAAATGATCCATTGTCCTCATACCATGTCAGACACAAATGATACGTTGTGACACAATAGGTCATTACATCCTTGTTTACTAATGTTAAACAAAGATGATCACTGTGTCATTTGTTGGAAGACATACTTTAGCTACACTTGTTGCACAGTTCATCTTTTCTTTTTTTTTCTTTAACATGAAAAAAGAAAAATAAACAGTGCAAAAATTTCAGCTGAAAAACTAGACCTTATTTACTTTATTATGGGTTTCTTTTACCAATCTTAGTTAAGTTAACCGACGGTTACATGGAGTTCATTTAGGTTCAATTTCACAATTCATGGTTAATTTTTAACAGAGATTTAACTTAAAATAAGTTAAATCTCGATTAAAAGTTAATCATGAGTTGCAAAACTAAGGCCAGTTTCTGAAAATATAGTCTAATTTTAATCTCAGTTTAATTAATTCTTCATCTTTTTCCAATTCTGAGAATTAGAAAAAGATATAAAGTTGAACTGAGATTAAAGTTAATCTACATTGGTAGAAATGAGCCTAAATGAGCCTCATGTAAGTCGGTTAATTTAACCGAGAGTGGTGAAAGATACTCTGTGTACAGAGAATTCCTGTCTCTCCCCCCTCCGGCCCGTTAAATCAAAACCAATCTTTTAAATTTAATTTCACTTTGTGTGCTAAGTTGGAAACCCATGAGGGGAAACCCACTAGTCTATACGAATTTACAATTCTTCACACATAGAGAGAACAGAGAAAAGTCTTTCTTCATGATCTGTGACAGATTAATACCTAATCTAAATAGTCATTAACTTTAACCATTAATATCTTAGTTCACATGACAGAGCAACACTTTTTCTGTCAGATTCGTTTATTTCATGAAAAGCCGCGTAGATATATTTTTTTATCCATCTTTGTGATTGTGTATACTAAATTATCGTAAAATCAAATACAGATGGAAAAAGGCCGCAGATATAAAGATACAAAAATTCGATCACAAAATAGCCAAAAAAGATGTTTGCGTATAATTGATGAATAGTGAATGATATACTACAAGCTGCATTCCGTAAAGCGCATGATATACCGTCTTGTTTAACATTCAGAATGAACATAATAAAACAGTACACGTTTTCAGAATGCAGCTAAAATCAAATGCATTATTTCTTACACGATTTCCTTCCAAATATATCAACAGAATAAATAATAATATTTCCAATACACATTAGAACATTTGTCACGTTTTGTATAAATATTATTAAAGGAATCTAATTTAGGTTAAATGGCCAAATACACACCAAAGTTAAATCGTTAGTCACGACTGGTCACGAGTTATGAATATCCATGATGCACAATGCACATGATGATGTATGGTGGAATCATATACCAGTTGCGACACTGAGCGTCGATATATTTGATGTATAAGAGACAAAGTCACGTGATCTGTGGCCATTTTGAGAACTGTATACGCGCTCATATTTAAATATATTTTAACTAAATTACGATACACTGATTAATATGAACGTTTTTAAATAAAAGATGCATATGATGCAATGTATCACAATAAATTATTTCATCTTTGTTTAATATTGCAAATAATAAGGATAAAATTGAATAATTGTTTTAGACTATGTCATCTATGTTTCTTGCTGGAAAACCGTATAGTAAATAAAATTATAAAATAAATGGATACTATTCATTTGTTATAAAATTTGTTATAAAATACCATTATTGAAATGTGTGTGTGTGTGTGTGTGTGTGTGTGTGTGCGCGCGTGCGCGCGCGTGGGTATATACATATAAAATAAAGTTTATAGATATTTTTAAAGGAAAATTTTAAAGGAAAATTTTATTTAATAATCATAATAACCGCTATTTTGGAAAAAATAAGTAATATAGAAGAATTAGAATAATATAGAAATAATAGAATAAAAAGTTCTTAAAAATAAAATTAAAAAATAAAATTAAAATAAGAAAAGAATAAGAAAGTAAGGTAATATCCATTATTTAACACATTTACATTAATACCATAAACCCATATATATCATTCTGTGTTTTATTTTTCAAATATTTTTACTTTTACTATTATGTTCATATTGTATAGGTAATCATTAAATACATAATAAATAAATAAATATGTTGAGAAATAAATATAGAAAAAAATAAGTATGATTATTAGTAAACAATAATAAAAATTATCAAATAAATATGTAGTAGACAAAAAATGTAGTAGAATGAAATATTCACACAATAATTAAAATTAAAACGATTAATGTATAATTATAAATTTACTTCTTATTATGAAAAATAAATATAACTTTAAGTACTACTTAAAAACATAAATTATCTGCTTTAAAAATAATAATTCACTGCTTTACAAATTCTCTACATTAGCAGTTTGTGTTTTTCAAACATAAAATTTGTGTTTTTTAAAGCAATGAAGTTATATAATTAAAGAAATACATTATGCTGTATCAAGTCGGGATAACAGATACCTTAATCTCTAAAGTCTCGAACTTTAATGCTTGATAGCTCGATTTACAAGGCTAACCACATTTTTCTATCAGATTCTTTTGTTTCATGCAAAAACGTGTTGAATGAGATTAATTTCATCAAAATCAGAAGAATCCTCTTCTAAATAATTACCAGAATGAATTTTATTATTCGTTCGATGTTTCGATATCACAGTCTTATGTTCCTAATTTGGGCTGCGTTCAGAAACATCACTCGTTGCTGTGTTTCGGTGACTTCAGTGAATAAGTAATGAGGGTATCATGTGCCTTTGGGTGGTATTCCCGAATAGCTTCCGTGTGGCGTGTGTGTTATCTCAATTCCATCTCACCGTTTAACCCTAACCTCAAGCTAAACAATTCACCGGTGAAGAAAGGCCGTGAAATGATTGTAAAATGGAATGACGGTGACATATGAGTAAAAAGAAAATATTGGGTTGTCCGGAAATTCGTGCTGATGTTGAAGGATGCAGGATGTTGAAACGCAGAAAATTTTAATTTAATAAATGTATACTAAAATTTAAATTTTAGTTGGCACGAACTTTCCGGACAACTCAATAATATAAGTCATTCCTTTCAAATTTCGAATTTCGATTGGTCAATTCCCTTATTCATTATACGTTATGCAAGTCTGTGCTACGGCTATAACACACCGGCTCACATCGATTCCGCTAGCTTTTCGCGTGAGTGGTTTAGTGGCACTCGGTGTGACTCTCTTGACATTTCTCATACTGTCCACATCGAGTACACACAAGTATTTCCGAATGACTGGTGTGTATTAGTGGCACATCAATGAATGTTTCCGAACGCATATATACTTATAAAAATTAACTTTGTTAAGCTGGTTTAAATGGAGAAAACTGTTTCCTATAAGCACTGGTTAATCAACATGCTGGTGTGTTCGGATTCCTATCCAGGTATCACTCTTGTTTAACATTTGATAAATAACAAGAATGGAATGATAATGGAATTCAACATAAATTCCTGAAGGTAATTAATTAAAATAAATACGGAGGTCAATATGGTCAGAACACGAATGTCATATATATATATATATATATATATATATATATATATATATATATATATATATATATATATATATAAAAAGAA
>Ga0157364_1006982_pt1 | contig 11652 bp, 4 predicted proteins | sample AttsexASBM2_FD_111476 | JGI IMG/M metagenome (GOLD analysis project Ga0157364, IMG submission 111476) | Fungus gardens microbial communities from leaf cutter ant in Ribeirão Preto, State of São Paulo, Brazil - Atta sexdens ASBM2 | ecosystem: Host-associated > Fungi > Mycelium > Unclassified ...
ATTTTATATAAAAAATATTTCATAAAAAGTTATATAAACACCAATAATGTGATATTAAAGATCGACAATTAAAAATTCGTATAATAAAATTCGTAATTTAAATTTAGATTTAATTCATACAATATAACATTAATTTTATAATTTATTATTATCCTGATGTTTAATATGTATCTACTTGCATTTAGAACCTAATAATATTTACGTTTAATTTAAAACTGCAATTTTGTTATTCAGATTTGATTATTCGTGTAAGTGATAATTATGGAAAAAAATTTTACAATATATATTGCATCTTAAATATGCATTTTTATTGATGAAATATAAATCATTTAATATGGCGAATTTTAAATTGCATCAAAAGTTAATTATTTAAATACTTAGTAATAAAAAAATTAATTTGTATATCGAATATTGGTCAATTATCTCTCTATTGATTGTAAAAAAAAAATTGTAACCAAAAAATTCCTTGAAGTCACAGTTGATTCTTAATATCTTATTAGTATGATCTTTATAAAATTTCCTTATAGAAGCAAAAAATTGAGGGACAACATCACACGGTGTTCCCAAGCGGTCCACCCATCCAAGTACTAACCGTGCTCAACGTTGCTTGACTTCAGTGATCGGACGAGAACTGGTACTTTCAACGTGATTTGGAAGTTGTCCGATTACCCAAGCTATTTGAGAATGGTTTTATTTGATTTTGTGATTCATAATCGCCTTCACACTTTCATTATTTTATGTAGCAACATAATAAATAATTTAATGTATTATTATATTTAAAAAATGAAATTATGAACAAATCTGAATGATTACAAATTTAGTTTTAAATTGAATCTTGTCAGCCAACCTCCCTAGCTTTTATGTATTTTTCTATGTTTGAATTTTATTCGTTGAAGCTTTTTAATTTACTTTATTTTTAAATTTCAAGAAAAAAATGTTATATAAACAGGCTTATAGAATGAAAAATGGCTTTATTGAAATTATAACGAAAATACAAAAATAACTAACTTCTTTGATATTACATAGAAATAGATTATTTACATTATAAATCCATTCCAAAATATTGTTTCCTTGTTACAATCCAAGACTGGTATCTATGAAAAATAGAATCTGTTGCATTTTATTATTCATTGTGAAAAATAAGTCACACGTGGGCTGCGGTCAAAGTGTCACTATAAATGCTTTGAAGCGTTTGGTTGGCCAATTAGAAAAAAGAATTTTACAAATTGACCAATCAAAAATTGTTTTAAAGCATTTGTAGCATCGCGTTAACCGTAATTCGTAATCAAGAGACGGTAGTGCACGCATGCGCAGTCTAATGAAATTGTTCCGCCGATCACGCGACTTGCGGAGCATCACGAAATTAACGCGAGTCAAATGAAGGCGCCAACGTGTCCGTGTTTAGAGGACTATTTTTATACGTGATAAGTGAACGATATCCGAAAGAAGTTATTTAATGTAATCGCACAATGAACAACAAGACACCGCTTCCACGCGCAAATATAGTCATTTCTGAAATGTCGTTTTCGTTGCGACGTGCTTCGGCGAAATCTGGACAGAATAGCGATGTTAGGTTATGCGCCTCGAAGCGCGGCACTGCGAAGTTGTCCGATTCACGTCGATTGCGACTTCGATAATCGCAACAGTTCGAAAGTCGCGATCGGCGCCAACGGTTAGTCGGTTCGTCGTAGATGCGTGAGCTCCATTTCTCTTTCGTGAACGAAAAGGAAAGGAAATCTCGGCCTGTCCGGCCGTCGCGTTGTGTTCGCGATTGTCGTCGCGACATTCGCGAATGGGATTCGTGAAATCTGCGAAACTGTTGCAATCTAGACGGCGTCCGGCTTCGTCAATCGACGACGTAAACAACGCGTTCCTCGCATGACCGCTCTGACCTTACACTGGTAAGTCGCACGCGCGCGCGCAACCTTGACTTTCGGATTAAGTTGTGTGTAGAGAGGAAGTGAGAAAGAGAGAAAAGAGAGGGAGAGAGCAAAACGCCGCGCTGTGTCATGGAGAAGTAGCGGCGTGCACGTTTTTCCTGGGAAAACAGCGATGTCACTTGCGAGGTATTCGCGAAGACATTCGTGTCGGAACTTCGGAGCGTGGAGACATTTTCTAAATTCATGCCGCTTTGTCTCATACTGAATTGTCTCTTGTTCTTATAATATAGTCTTACGGAATATAATCTTGTATGGAATCTTTAAAATTTATGAACGAGAGGTTCCTCAGTTCCTCTTGTGAAATACTTTTTCTTGGATTATCAATTTCTTCTCTGTGAGACAAAAAACTGAATCATAGTTGATTTAACAAGAATAATTATCATTAAGTTACCAGTAGAACGACGATCATGTTTATAATTTTTTTGTCTCATTTTTGTACCTGGGGATCAAATATAAATTTTGATTCCAGATATATATGTCATAACTGACATAAGTATTCATTTGTTACAGATTGTGTTTGTTGAATAAGCCTGTGTGACTGGTTCAGTTGTTACAACAATTATTAAACTGTTTTTTCCTGTTTCTAGGTAAGTATTTTAAATTGTTATTTTTCCTCTTTGAAAAAAAACTACTTTGAAATGCAGATCACTTCGACTGCCAATATGGAGCAGTGTAACTCTGAAGGCTGTTTGCTGTCCATATGTTGTCATTCTAAACCAATTTTGTGCATATTACTTTTATCTCGTTATTTACTTCATTTTGTGTAATAGTATATTATTGTTACACACTGTATCTGAAAAGACACTGTGCACAAGTGTGTGTAATTAATGAAACACAATACACACACAAAACATATATATATAAAATATCAATTCTTTTGTATGATAATTTTTTATATTCTCTGATGTTTTTATTTATGACAAAAAGTAACTTTAAAATTCTTTGACATACTTTGTTGTTTTATTGGCGTTTTGATTTTATTTTGGTTTTATGTAACTATTAGAAGGACACGAAATAGTATTATAGACGTGTTCTGTTGAAGTTTGGATATTGCCAGACTTATTTATGTTGAATAGTGCAATATGATTATTCTTACGCTACTATTGTTTTCACTTTCAACATTTAACTATTGGGAAAACATAGAAGACCATTTTATATAAAAATTAGCAAGCATTATTACTTTTTGATGACAAAGATTAATAAGTAAAGTTATGATTTTTTTTAGATAATTAGGAAAATATTTTAATAAAATATTTTAATAAAATATTTTAATAATGTTTTTTAACTGTTGGAAGGATAATTTTGTAAATCTTTAAACAGAAACATAAAACTTTTACTCTCATAATAGTTATCAAATTATTTAATAAGATTGCTTAGATAATGCCATTTATAATTCATTTATAAAATCGATCACAGTGATTTATAAGTAAGTTAGTAAAATTTGTTTACGTCACGAGAATAATTCATTCCTCTTTGATGAATGTTGATTTATGAATGTAGAGAAATTCTTGTTAAATCATTAATTTAGAATTTTTTTTTTATGAAGTAATAATTTTGTAATATTTAATAACATTAATCATAGGGGAAGTATGTATATATCAATGCCTCAAATTGCATATTGTCAGGAAATTAATTTCAAACGCGTGCTGATAGATGGCGCTACATTGTATATAGTTTAGCTGTTATTTTTTTTAGTCATATAGTTGAATATTCAATAGTTCAAAATTTAGTAGGGTTAGATAGTAACAATAAGTTATAATTAAGTTACAATTAACAATAAATTATATTTAATAAATAAAAAGTTAAAAAGTTAAAACTTTTAACTTAATTTGGTTAATTTTAAAAATGAATTAATTTTTAATTTTATTTAATTATTTTTAAACTGTAATTTATTAATTTTTTTTAAGTTGAAAATTTTTTTTTATCTCCCTAAAAGTCATTAATTTTTTTCTGTAAAATTTTAAACTTTATGCAATTAGTTCAGATAAAGTTCACTCATTGTGTATGATGAATGTGACTCATAATGGTTAAAGCCGAGGTTCGATCTGTATTTAAGAAATGGTGTTGCGTCATTCTATCTTTTTTTTTATGTCTAATCAGCGATAAAGAAAGAATAAAAACTTTGTGTATAATTTTGTACATTTTAAAATATAAAAATACATCTAAAAATATTGAAAATTAGTTTTTGTTGTACAAGAAATATTTTTATTATTTTATATAATTAACAAAAAAATTATAAAATTTATTTGATGACCTATATTGTGATTGTTTTGTTATTTAAAATAATGTAATTTTAAGAAAAATTAGAATATTCTGATTTAATAAATAATGTCTTTAAAAAATAACTTTTTATTTAACTTTAATTAGTTCAATCTTAATGTAACTTTAACTGAATTAATTTTTTGTTCATGCAACTTTTAATTTAATTAAGTTAATTTTATAAGCCATTAACTTTAACTTAATTTGGTTAAAAAAAATATATGAACTACCCAACTTCGAAATTTATAATAGCCTAGGGAATGTAACAAGAAACAGTATATTTATGGCATGGGACATACGGGAATATCCAAGCCTTTGTATTTTTTTAATAAAAAAAGGTGTCCTAATAATAAGCTATTCTTTTTAATTGCACTAAGTCTGCACTGATTATTTGTTTTTTTTTTCCTTTCTGAGATACAAATTGTAACATTTTTTAGGAATAGTTTTGATTATACAATATCAGCTAAAAGTATCAGTCAAATAATTGCAAAAAACGAAACAAATGATTTAGCTCATAATGGTTATATGCAAAATGATCATATTTTTCTGCAATTTTGAATTAATAATTTTTAATCGAATAAGTGGATCCAAATAAACTTTAACATGAATATTTATTATTATTTGATCAGTATAAAATTTGATTTAATATATAATATATTTCTCAATGATTTAATTCTTATTTCCTCATCAAATATGCAAATAAACAAAACGCGATTTCATATATAAGAATCAAAGCAAACTAAAAAAAAAAATTAAAAACTTTTAAATCAATAAGAGAATTATGCTTAAATTATAAACAAATATTCAGATGTAATAATAGAACAATTTATGAAATACTTTTATATTTTTGATATAATTTTTAGATGTGTTCATCCTTAAATCAACATACACACGTTTTCTATATAAAGTCACATTTTCTATATAAAGTCACGGTAAATCAGATGCAAATTAAATCTACTAAAATGTCTGATTGTGACAAGTTTATTAATTAAATATATCATGTACTTCAATATCAAATATTAATACAATTTAAATTAATATTTAACATTATTAATAAAATTTTGTATTTATCGCGAAATTTAAAAAGGATAGACAAATCAAATCGAGCTAGTCGAGAAAATTGACCTTAGGTCAATTTTCTCGACTAGCTCGATTTGATTTGTCTATCCTTTGTGCAGCTTTGCAACTGTTATAAAATTCTTTAATTTGGTCTTGCCCTTAGTTCCTGGATCTAAATGCATAAATCATGTATATTAAAAAAAAATTTTACAACAATTGCAAAATTGTTTTTTGCTGAACGCAGCCTATTTCGGCGCGAATTGAAAATAACATTTCCGCAAAATATCGTATTTCAATTTCGAATGACGGTGCGTCTGACAAAAGCGTTGGGCTTCCAAGAAGGAGAACAATTGGTTTTCACTCCACGCGTTGCTCTTTGGTTAATAGCTTGGGAGAACGGCTTCGTTGATTCTTTAGGTATACGGGCGTGGAACTGCATTCGTGAAAGTTGTTAAATTGTCCCGGTTTGTCTAATACACAAATATCGTGACGCCGAATTTATAATCGTTTCAGATTGAGTCGAAAGATTTCTCTGAGGTTTTATTAAAAGCTACGGTGCGGAAGTAATTCGTCCCTTCTTCTTCAATAGACACTTAGCTCGTGGGCGAAGAGAAATGCTCACTGAATCATTCATTTAAAATCTCTTCTCTAGATATTGCTGATTGTTGAAGGAAAGCTTATTTTAATATTTAGAGATCAAAGAGGGATTTCACAAACGATTTTAAAAATCTCGGTAATCCAAGATTTCGCATTTTCACTTTATGATTGAATTTTGATTTCACTAAACAGAATCTTATTGGAGATGTGAGAACATAACCAATAGGAAATATAGGCTTATAATAGTTGGATCTGGATCTGGATCTTAATGCTTAAATAATTCCATTTGAATTTGTATAATTTGTATATTTGTGTATACATACATATATATATATATATATATATATATATAGCGCACACACACACACACGCGCGCGCACACACACACACACACACACACACACACACACACACACACACACACACAGTATATTTGTAGAGCAGCGTTGCCGCCTATCATTTCTTATTGATTTGATTTGATTATTATTACATTATTATTCAAGGAAAGTTGATTCAACCTTTTATTTTTCTTAATTAAGACCGATATCTAGCTTGTAACTCTTGTTAACAATTTCGGACACGCGAAAGTCGGGAAACCTGCAAAAGTTTACTTTCATATATCGATCGCGTATCTTTCTCTAACTCCGTCGCGCAACTGTTTCGCTGATTTCACTTTTGCCAAGACAAACTAATTTCTCCGAGCTACGATTCCCCGAGAAAACCGTCGCTCGATAGCTTCGAGATGCACGAATGAACGAACGGAGGGAGAGATTTGCTTTCGCCTCGAATGGCTCGAATTCGACGTCACTCGCTCACTCGCTCGTTTGCGCTTGATTATGAAACGTCCTGTACGAGGCGATACTTTCACTATCGCGGCCAAGTTTCATAATTATTATTATCGAGGCCATACGTAGGTCGAAGAGAAGACTGTCAAGAGACGGAGAAAAGGGTTGGGCTCGTCTTTCACTAACCATCGCTTCGAACAATGGCGCTTTAATTAGAGGAAAGAAAAAGAATCAATTTTATTTTATATAATACAGAACGTCCCAATGGCACTTGTGTGCAAACGATATGTTCCTCGATAAAATCAACATTGACTTTCCCTTGACGAAATTTTCATGAAAATTATTATATGTTATTCCAATTTTGTTATATCGCCGCGGATCTTTTAATATAGGAATTTAATTAAAGCTATATTTATACTTGCAAAGTTTTACTTTTAATAGGAATTTAATTACACTGTTGGAAAATTCGTGTTCAATATAATACATTTCACGTGTCCCAAATAACGATCCACTCAAATTTTTGTGCTCGTTTAATATAAGATGAATTATGTTAAAAAACACAGATATTGTGTAAAGAAATGATCAGACGTAGGCAATGTTGACATAATTTGTAAACAAAACTATGGAAGTATAATTAACATTTATTATATGATATTTATTATGATATTTATTATGTGATATTTATTATATGATTTAACATTTATTATATGATATGTTAAATTAACACGTTTTATTCATTTATTCAAGATTTTACGTTTTAAAACACATTATTTTATCATTTATTCATAAATTGTGTCATTTTGACACTAAGAAATGTTGAATATCAATTTAACATAAAATCTTTGAATAACATATCATATTATGTTAAATTAACAATCGAATATGTTAAAGAATTCAACACAAACGGTAACAAGAACGTGAGTAAATCATTTCCAACACAAATACACATTTTTTGTCATGTAGCTTTTTTATTCTCATGGCGTTTGCTGTCCATTACAAAATATTCTAACATACAATGGGCAATTTTGTCGTGTTGTCATTCAATTCTTTGTTGTCTTTGAATTCTTCGAATTTATAAAAAAAAAAAAAATCTGCCGTTTCAAAAAACAATGTTAGCGTCGAGACATCCCGATGTATATGTACGCACACGCACATATGTAAAACTTTTGTCCTAGCCATATCGCTTTGTTACATGTATGTGTCATGTTGCGTGACCGAGAAATCATTTTTCCAACGTGATCACCGCGCCGATCACCGGTTAGCAATTCCCTCGTCAAGGCTCGTTGTCGTCTCTTTTTCTCTCTTCTCCTCTCCTCTCTCTCTCTCTCTCTCTCTCTCTCTTTTTCTGTCCCGGCCGATGCACGTGCGAAGTAACGTTCATGTAACTAGTTTTGCTCGTATTTAATATCCGCCGTGTGGCGTCATTGGTGGCTCTATTAACGAGCGAGGAGTTAGGTCGATGTTGACATTCGTGCTTTATTCGAATCTCTCTCTCTCTCTCTTTCTCTCTCTCTCTCTCTCTCTCTCTGCAAAGCTTAAATAGTTTTAATTCTGAATCTTTCTCACGATGGAAGACTTTCTCGTAGTAAATTCTGCAGCAATAGAAGAATCTGGATATTAAATAGATAAAAAAAAAATGAAAGATGGAAAAATGGAAAGATAATAAGGCTCATAGATAAAGGCTAAGAAAGTTAATCGACGATTAGATATCCTCCATTAGTCCAGAAATAGCAAGCATAAGATAATCAAGAGGAAAACACTATATATCAGCTATTATGCAGGGAATCAGGGATGTGTATAAGCTAAAACCGAAAGGCTAGCTACTCGCTTACGCTGTCGTAATTATGCTTCAATCTTTGTCACTGCGTGAAGTTTTCGATTGTCTGTACAAAATAATAAGAATTATTACATACGATTTACTTATTGGAACAGATTACTAGATTGCTGGTTATTTTCCATAGTCTGATAACTAAATTGGGTGGAAGAATGACTGCATGATATTTGATTTTGATAGTAATGGTATGTACCGGCATGATTTTGATGATTACAGCGCCTCAGACGTGTCCAAAGCCCGTGCGATAACGATTTGATTCCGTGCGATGGGACAAATACCGTCGGCGTTCGATTGATCAATCGCGATGAAACGGACTCTTTCCGCGGGGTTGAAGGGAGGAGGAAGAGGGTGATAGTCGTCCCAGACGAAGGAAGGAGCCCGTTCGAGGTCGAGTTGGGGTTGCTGTACGTGCACGAGCATTGCGCAAGAGCATTCACCCCGCTCAATACTCAGCGGCAGCACACAGAGATACAGAACTCTGAAAATGTACGGTGTGTACACGTGAAAGAAAGCGAGAGGGAAGGGGGAGAGCGAGAGGGAGGAGGGGGAAGGGAAGAAAGAAAGAGCATGGGAAGAGAGATCCCAGAGAGAGAGAGAGAGAGAGAGAGAGGGGGAGAGAGAGAGAGAGAGAGAGAGAGAGAGAGAGAGAGAGAGAATGAAGCAGGAAGAGGAAACCGGCTCTAGCGAACTACCCCAAAATGGGTTACACTACATTTGTATGTGTGTATACATGTGCGTACATCTACTTTGTGTACGACCAACCCCGCCTTCGACAGTGCACCAGCAAACCGCTCGTATTTCCTATTTCGTGCGACGTACGATACGCGCATATACCGGGTGTTCGGAATGTTCAAGAGATGAAGTGATATTGGAAAGTATCGTTCAGCTTCTTTCTCTCTTCAGAAAAATTGATAAAAACTTGAGAAAGTTCGGAAAAATTTTTCCCCGATAAAGCTGTCCAGACTTGATTTAAAATCGAGTGATTTGTAAGATATTGTTATTAAAAGTTTAAGTTAATTAAAGAAAAAAAGGAAAACAGAAAATATCCACATTTTTCAAATTAAAATTTAGGAGCAAGAATAGAAAAGAATAGAAAAGAAGGAATTGAAAGTGGATTTGATTGGATTTCGATAGTATTTTTTTTTTTTTATTTAAATGTTGGAAAGATAAAAATTTTGATTCGCATTTTTTGTCAGAGATTCTTAAATATTTTTATTTAAATATTATTCTCACACCTAGAAAAGTACAGGATTTCTGTAGAAAGATCACATTGTATGTTCAAAATTTGCATAGTTTTGCTCATGGAAAGCTTGCGTGGAAATTCTGAAGGACGTGCCTTTCGTAATATGTAATACGCAAATGTTCATTCACGGACATGATATAACTTATATCGTGCACCAATACTTTGATTTTATCGTAAACTGCTGGAATTATGGAATAATCAACATTGATACATTTTCTCGTTGTAAGAGTTTTACATACAATATATTTTTGTGACAAACATCGAAGCAAGGTGAATCTATTTGGAAAGACGTGAAAATTTATGAAGTTAATTAAGTGGTTTTAATAATAATTTATGATACCTGAGAGAGAGAAAGAGAGAAAGAAAGAGAGAATTTTATTTTATATGATAGCAAATAATAATTCTGTTAGCTTTAATTTGCCACGACCATCACGATACTTATCGAATCAATTTACTTGTGACAATGTAATTATCATCCGAATATTATTTATTTAATATCTCTCGATATTGCATTAATCATCACAAGCTATCTAAATAGCTTTTATCGAACATTACATTATCCGATGTAACATTTCGATGCGAAATCCAATTTCGTCAGGTATAAATCTTCTCGCATAATTCAAAGCACTGGCCTAACAATAATTTCGACGTAATAACAGGGCTGATGTCCTTGATTTCGTCATTCGTTACCTTCGTCCTGCCAGTCAGTTTCTCGTGCCAATTTTTCCCTCGACCTTTGCTTAATCGATTATCGTTTTAGTGCGGCTCGCGGATAGATCCTGCTCGTCCGGAATGATTAAACTCGCTTGGGTTAGTGTAGGCCGTTGCGATTTTGCCTTGCTTGCCTGTCAATCGAGCAGAATATTTCTATCGAGTCTCATATTCCAAAATTACATCCATTTCTATTTTTAAATTACTTGATATTACGTTCCATATAGGATTTTACTATTAATCCGATACTGACCCAAGATTGATTATCAAGTGGCCTATATTAGTGTGATAATGGCAACCATGACTAGCCTACTAATGGGAATATTATGGGATGATAATTTTGGCCCAATAATGAGTAACTATACTGCCAAACGTGATAAACAATGTTGGACCGTTAATAATTGTCTTATTGTGACCAATATTTGACCAATAATGATTTTAATGCAGTGCCGTAATTATATAATTCCAATTATTTTAAATGGTTTCCAACAAGAGACATAGATGACGCAGTGTAACATAGTGAATTATTTTATCTTTGTTTAATATTATGAAATAAGAATAATTTATTATGTTTATTATCATAAATGGTTTCTGTGATAAATAGTTTCTTCATTATGATCTAATATAATCTCACTTACATTGTTCGTATTGTCAATATTAATTTCACTGTTATTTTCTTCACTGTCGTTTTTTTCAATATTACATTTATAATGTTAATTTTTAATTGTTTTAATTTTCGAAACTTTTTATTTCTATAATAATTTTTCGACATATTTATTAATAATAAGGACCCAATAATTATCGCACGACAAATTAAGTATAACAGACAAAAAACTGCGGAAATGAATGATAGTCGTGCCATAATAGAATATCAAGTATTAGCTAATTGTTGATTATCATATATTGGGCGCTATTGGAAACGATTGACATTCTTGTATAGAGTGTTTTATCGTATAAAACAAGTAAATTTTTAGATGCCAACCTAATATTTGATTGTTCTCAAGTCCGTTAATATCATTACATTGAAATGTGTACACAGAAATGTATAAAAATCATTTTGTATTTACTGATCCATTCAAGTCTTTAAGTTAAATTTCTGTGTTGAATTTTCTATGCATCTATTAATTTAATGTAATGTAATTATATTGTTTGAATATTTTGTATAAAATTAATATTCAACATATTTTAGTGTCAAAATAATAATTTATGAGTAAATAAAAATAA
>Ga0157364_1006983_pt1 | contig 11651 bp, 9 predicted proteins | sample AttsexASBM2_FD_111476 | JGI IMG/M metagenome (GOLD analysis project Ga0157364, IMG submission 111476) | Fungus gardens microbial communities from leaf cutter ant in Ribeirão Preto, State of São Paulo, Brazil - Atta sexdens ASBM2 | ecosystem: Host-associated > Fungi > Mycelium > Unclassified ...
GAGAAAGAAAAAACGCGACAATTGAGAACGGGACGCGTCGATTAGCTCGAGGCGATCGCGCGTGGCAAGGACGCGTCTCATGTTACCGCGCGAAGGCTGTAAACCATCGGCTGTCATTCGCGCCTTGTACATTAACCGCTCATTTCTGCGGCGTGCGCGCGCGCGTGCGTGCGTGCGTGCGTGCGTGCGTGCGTGTGCGCGCGCCACTGTCGTGCCGCGCGGTAATCAGCCGATTTTAACTTGCGCGGCTTGCGCGACCTAACTTTCTATAGGATACGGATGATTCTCGATGGAAATTCACTACCCGCTTTTGCCGTACCGTGGAATTTCACTGGAGCGTGAAGTCGACTTTACGAGCAGATTTCAATGTACAGTTTTCGACGGGAAGATTACTCTGCGCGATTTGCGGAAATGACACATAACGTCACTTTTCTTCTTCCGCTTCTAGAGACTCTCGACTTTGCGTACATTCACGTCGAATTATAGCCAATTAGCTATATTGGACATAGCCAATTAGATAAAAGAAACACGGTAGATTGGTAACATTTTCCTTTCACTGCGAAGAAAATCGTTATCGTGTCACTGAGATGCACTTTCCAAGAGTGAAGTTAATAAAGTTCTTTCTTTTACGTATTTTATCGCATCGTGTATCACTGTTATGGAAATAGCTATTTTATAGAAACTGTTTTACACAGACAACTTCGATATTGCTTTTATCGTAATATGCAGTTTTATAAAACAAGAATAGCAAAATTTTATTGTAATAATATATAAGATGTTAGATCGTAATATTTTTCATCTAAAATTAGAAAATTAGAAAGAAAACTTTTTCAACAAAATTCCATTGATTTTAGATTTCAAGTGTTTTTGTAAATCATTTTTTGCTACGCCACTGTCAGAGCTCGGTGCGCAATTACCAATCACTTTTCATAGGATCTTCGGATCGATCGTGTCTCTGTTCACGTTTAATTGAACGTACATTCACTTACAAGTTGTACTGAGCACGAGTTACTTTTACGGAAACTTCACGTCAAACTTTTATTGCCCATGCTTTCGCTACTGAGATCAATAAAAGTATTTCATTCATTATCTTCGAAATACGAATTTTATAAAATTAAAAATTTTGTATAAGAATTTCTCAAATTTCTTATCATTTAATTTGTAAAATTTAATTATACAAAATTTATTTTATTTATTTTTTAAAAAATTATAGCACGAATATCTACGATTAATATCTATTTTTTAATTCAAATCTCAATCTGCATGAATGAAACTCACCTTTTTGAGGACTAAGAGCACGAAAGAATTCGTCGATATCGATAATATCATTGGACTTAATACGTTAAATTACCGAGGCAGCGGTATTGTACTCGATATACAATGAGAATCCATTATTCACTTACATGCGACGCTTTCCAATAAAACTAAAACAAAAACACGATTTTTTTCTTTCAAATAAATATGTTAATAAAGTTAATCTTGCGGGGTCATTTCCTTAGCCTTAGCGTTATCCACACGGTCAGTTTGACCCTGACATAGATAAAATCATCGCACGCTGTTTCGAACTATATTAAAAGTTTTCTTGCGCGATTTATGCCACGTCCTTTTTACTGTATCGTCAGCAGCTAAACGACGTTATTTCGGTACCACCGCGTTAACTTATAGGCTCTAAGCGCACATTCTCTCTCTCTACTTCCTTGTTTTCCAGGCCTCTATATATACATGCGATGAAACTATAAATGGACGACGAAGAAAGTATGCGCCTCTCCAGTTGTACCTCGGCTTAGTCACCGATCTCGCTCGCTTCATCTCTCCACTAACAAGATCGTTGAGATCACCGTCTCATCGATTTCTATATGCGGACGATTTTTTGACGATATGTCTCGACGGCTTTCGTCAGATATATTTATATTTTATGGTCAATTTTTCCTGTCTTATATATAAATTCCGATAATATATTTGAAAATATTCACATTTTTTATTGAAATTTTTTTGCATAAATTTATGTATATTAATCTTTAAAAATCTTTCTTGTCGATAGTAACATTTTAAAAGCTACCTCATAATTTTTTTTTAATTCGTGTAACAAACACATAACTCGCGACATGCGCTTCGATTTCTTTTTTTTTTTTCCACAGTTCGTATGCCATGACATTGCGAAATTAAAGAAAAGTATCTGTTTTTTTGTGAAAAAAATGTAAAGAAAAATTTTTATGTTACAATTAATAAATTAAAAACATGAAATTTTTAAATAGAAAGAATTTTACAAAATTTGTCTTTAAAATGGCCCTTCATTGTTCATCAAAATTGTTCGTAAGATTCAAGGGAAATCGCAAGTCGTTCTATGTCGTTTTCGCAACAGTCTACAATGTTGAGTACGTGGGAGAGTGCGCGACAGATCGCCGACTCGACAAACTCGGGGACCATCGTCTTTATCTCATTGTCCAGGATACGCTGGTGTAACACAGCGTGCTGCGGATCGGGTGATATTTATGTAACGGTCAAAGGGGTTAAGCGTTCTGGGAAAGTTTCCAGAGCAACGATTGGCCGGCGGCTTCCGTGATTTCGTCATCCGCCAATCAACGCCCCGAAACAACTTTCTCCGAATCTTGACAGGACAGACCTTCTCCTCGCGCTCCATTATTTGCATAAATGCAACCGGCGAGCAACGTGTATGTTGCCGCGAATACCAGCTTGTGCCGGCAAAGAGATGCCTCTTACATGTCGCGTCGTGACGATTACCAGCTCGACGTTGCTGAAAGATTGAACGTTCTCTTCGAGAGGATGCATTTCTAATTTCTAATTGTCGCACGCGGATGTCTATCTCCAAACTGTCGCGATATCAACCACTGATCCGTCAACGAGGCTCAGACCTATTTTTCCTCAGCGAAAGCTTCATAGATTATTATTATCGTTGTAACTTTCTAATTTTCCATATCGACTGTTCTTCAATTAAATCGCAGGTTTTTATAGAATGAGATCAGACCTGCTCAGCTAGGAACGCGACTCTGATAACACAGACACACAAAACAGAATATAATGTTTGATCTGAAGATTAGATTACGTTACTTTTACGCATTTTGACACTGAAACCGAATCTGTTCAAATTGTTTCATTACGTCATAATTTTTTTTTTCACAAAAATTACTCGATTTTCCAGTATTTTTAGAGCCAGTATTTCTATGGCCTAATTTTTAATATGCAGATTGAAGAAAAAAAAGACGGTAAGTTTAACGGTAATATGCAATTAGCTTATAAAGTTAATGTGCAAGCTGGTAAGTTAAAAATACTGGAAAATCGAGCTATTTTTGTTGTGTCGAGTTGTTTTTTGTCGATAAAAAAAAATGTGATATAATGGAGCAATTTAGATATCGGATTCGATTTTCAAAATACATAAAAATGCTGTGGTCTAATCTCCGAATTAAAAAATGATTTTTGTGTGCCTGTGTAACCTATGGACGCTCTCAGCGTTCAATTAATCAAAACTAAAAAATTTTAATTAATTAAACGCCGAAAGCGTCCGTAGATTACACAGGCACACAAAAATAATTTGTTTCGTTATTTCGTTATCTTTGCGAAATGAGAAGTCTATTTGGAAAAGTCACACGTTGAGCTCGAAGTACAAATTGTCGCGTTAATTTCGTCGTGTACAAACATTTTCAGTATCACAAATTAATTGTCGGGGACACGTGCATTAATTATCGGATAAGTATTTTTTTTTTTTTTGCGCTGAATGCCAGACGCACACAATTCCACGCGCGACGGCATTTCAACCTTGAGGTGTACATGGCGGATTTCGACATATTCATATTCGTACATATGCAGGCAAACAAAAGACCGAGGTTACGAGCGCGGATGTTACGCCACGGTTGAATCACTGATAAACTTGTTCATCTTACTCGATATTTAAAGATAAAAGCAGCATTAAAAAACGACGTGAAAATATTTTGAACGAACATACGCACGTTTATCGACGTGCTGAATGCAATTGAGGAAGATATCGTATTTATGTCAAGATATTTCTTTTTCCAAGCGCAGATTATTATCACAGCGAAACGCTTTAACGTGATAAGTGGATGCCTTTTTTAAAGCGAGTTGTGAATTCGCGCTTTCATATTTTGACTCGGAGTCGATTCAAAATACACGTAATGATTTTTCGAGGATCAAACGAGGTCTTCCGCGATTTCGCGAGGACACGTTCTCGTACGAGATGCCGGAAGTTTTTCATGTGACTTTGGGTGTATTCGCCGCGTGGTTTCGTTAATGAAACGAAACGTTTCTTAGTTTCACTGTCAGATACAGATAAAGCACGCGAGCATACTCTTGACATCACGTCCTAACGGACGTGGCGATATATCATGTAAATACACGATCGTGTTAAAAAAAAGGTAACGTGATATCTTTCATCGATAATATACGAGATAAGACTTCCTTTTCACGCTTAAAGCGCTTGAGTGTTTTAAAATCGATATTTTCCTTCTGCGATTTAATCAATCGTAAAGAAAAGTTGGCCCATTTTATTTGTGTTGTTGTAAAATGACGTAAAACACCTTACGTCGAGAACATGACAAACATATCGTGCAACGCATACAACGCATACAACGCATTTTACCACGTCATCGTGTCAGTCTGCTAGTCATAATTATTGGATACTGATAGTATTGTTGCAGAATCGGATTGTGATCCTTACATAAGGTTGACATGATGCATGTCGCATCGTTGTATAATCTGTTTGTTTCCCCATTCACTTTATTATGAATAACTAGCACCAGTTTCGTTAGAAACGAAAACATTTCAAAGCGTTGTAATATTTTTGCTATACCAATGATTTTATCACATATCCTGCTGTACATTGGATTATGATTCGTCAGAACGTGAGTAGAGAATTATTAATTATAAAGGGAGTATAAATATGTGTTGGGAGATAAATTTATAATATACTCGTTATTTTAATATTTTAAATAATATATATATATATATAATATATATATATATGTGTGTGTGTGTATTTAATATTATTTAATAAATACGTATATATATTGTGTTATATATATATATATATATGTGTGAATATAATATTATATACATATATAAAAGTTATGGTCTCGCCTTTCCTTCTCGTAGAACAGAAAGGAAGGAAGTAACAGTTCGTTTTAAGTCTGCGGTTACGTTTGGTAAGTTTTTGGCTTCTCCTATCTGTTACGAGAACAGATGTTATTTCCGCTTTTACACGAGTATAGCCTTATGGATCGCACGTGTTACCGTGAAGAATTTCGATCGTGTCAAAGCAGAGAAGATATAGGGAAAGGTATTTGTCTTCTACGGTGATAAAGTGATGAAACTCGAGCTTCTTCTTACAGCTCTTAGTCTGTCCTTGCATTCACATAAATTTAAATGTGAAATGTGTACGATAATTTATTAAATAAATAAAATATAATAAAAATAATATAAATGTGAAAACTTCAAGTAACTTGTAATATTAGCTTGTAATATTAGTTAATTCTGATTAATATCTATAATTAAATATTCTTAAAGATAGAAAAAACTAAACAAGAAAGTCATAAAATTGTGAATTATAAACACGTGAGAGTTTGCAATAAGATTTTTTCCATTTCTCGAGGCAATATCAGTTCATAATGACAGTAAGTACATGATTATTGATTCGATGGAATTCTAATCAACAACTCCATGACAAAAATTTTACGAAATAAATAAGACGATAATGTTTTTTTATTTTATTAGTAACACGTATTTTTGATTATTTATTTGACAAAACAATAGGCCATATTAGGTATTAACACATAAGTAGTACGTCCTGTACAAACGTTTCTTACGACTTTTTGCCTGATATAAATTTTTTTAATGTATGATGGAAAGCGTATAGCGATTAAAGGCCACCGATTATGCATCGATGTAGTCTGCGTAGTCGACTTGACGGCTGATGCACACGATTGAAACGATAAATTAATACGAAGACGTTGCGCCGTTCCGTTACTGGGATATACACCTAGTAAGAAAGATCCGTGTATTTTTGTATAACAAATGCGCAAATAAGGCCTGCACATAGATACACACACGCATATATATATATTATATATATAAATGCGAGGACGATGGAGAATACTCACATTTTCAAGACGCTCTGTCGTTGCGACCTTTTCGAACGAGTCAGCAGGAAAAATCCATTCTTGCCACCTCGAAATGCCACGAGTATTTGTTGCGAATGACAGAATCTTCTCATAGCGCGAGGTTCGGTGACGAGAATATATACTCGTTAATCGAGAATGGGATAGGGGCTAGGCAATATATTGCGATGTACTCCGAGGAAGACAATATATATATATATATATATATGTATATGTACGTATATATCGATCTCCGCAGTTCTGCGCTAACAATACATAGATGTCGCATTATATGGAGCGCATTCGTTGAACTTAAACCCAACTTGGATTAACGATTAAATCGGATAACGATTTTCGATACGATATCCCAAAGATATCATTCCGATGTTCGTATATTCCGAAAGTGCCGTTTTTGTACGATTATTACTAAGATATCCTCGATATGAAATTCCAAGCAGGAGTTACGATCATCAAAAATAGCCACAGATATAGTTTCGTAAAATAGCATCTTTCCAGATTGCACAACTTAAAAAGCGTCGGTGCTGTAAGTCCTTGGAGCAACCCACGAAAGTAGAATGTACTTTCGAAATCTTTCATTATTCTTTGTGATTATCCTTATTCGAGTCTTTCATCAAGCGATCACACATCATGTCTTTATCATTATTTTAAAAAAATCATTTTTGGCGCTACTTTACGCTTTAAAAAAATAATTGTGTGATTAGTTATCGATATTCGTTTATCGATAACTAATAAGAATTGCAGCAGTACACTTTCGAAATGAAATTCTACTCCTTTCAACCTCAATTAGGTCTTTTACATCTATTTTGATACTCACTCTCTAAAACTTTTAGAGTGAATCTCATTCTGCAGAGTGAAATCTCACTCGAAGATTGAAAATTGAGGCACTCTTTTTCAAGACTGGCTCAATTTTTACTCTTTAACGTTAGATTTCACTCCAAAGAATTTAGAGAGCAGATATACCTCTTTTGATATTAGGTATACAACCTACAATTTCTATTTAGAACTGCGAAATTTTATCGAGAAAAACGATCGTATTTATAAACTTTCTTCTTAAGTTTGCTCCGCGTTTACGTTCGCACGCACGTTCGATCAATATAGGATAATAGAACAGTGTTGAAATCAAAGTTCCACCAATTTTCATTATGTCCCGTAGCAGCACGTGCTGGTCTCGCACCAGATGCGCTGCTAACCCGATTACAAGTGTACTGCTCTCCTCGTGTAATGCTTCGAAGGTTTTGATCTACCTGGAGCAATCGAAAAGTTGCATCGACGCGACCGGTTGGAATCATACGTCATCGAGAATATATCTATACAGAAAAAATATTTACAATAATAACAATGACAGAGCTCATAATAGAGACATATAATACTCCCGTATACGCAGTAACTTTGAACTCTTCACTGAAAGAGCAACTTTACTGAAGAATTTAAAAGTTTAGCTAGACATAGATCTGAAAAATAATTTTGCTGGATCATCGAAACAATTAGGATGACAAAATTGGTTGCTAGAATATCAAAACATTTTGCAGCATTGCTCATCATGCTTAAATTTTCAGCAAAATTATTTTGACGGTCTAACAAAATTATTTTTAGATATCGGTATCCAGTCAAATTTTTAGATTCTTTAGCAAAATTAATCTTTCATTATTGGAACAAAATTAAGTCCTCTCGTGTCATCGTGTTCGACTGTTACTATCTCGTTATTTAAAAATGACACATCTGATTAAAATTGTCGTGTACATTTAATTAATTTCCTCGATTTAGCTACTAGTTGTAATATTTTGGGAACGACCATTGTGTGTTGTTTGCGGCTCAGAAATAGAATAGAAAAGGATGGGCGATGTAAAAGCGAGTTGGTGGTGCATAGGTTGATTTAGTTGTGATATATTAATGGTGACCTACAGAATCAATCTTAATAGTTGTATAGTAAAGTAGCTAACCAATTTTTTAAATTAGGTACACTTGATATAGCGACACGTATCTGCGCTATAACGTCGAGGATGATAAATGCTCTATCGAGGTCGTTTAAAGCCACGGCCTATTAAGTCCACCTCAATGCACCTACACACGCGTAACGATCTGTGTCCACATCACATCGCGATTTTCACGCCTAGTTTGACGATGCACAGGATGATATTTCTCTTTTCCGATCGCTATTTCGAAGTACGGGACTATAGCCTCCCTTGTATTCATATAATATTTCTATATTTCTGAGGTATTCCAGGCATTCTTCGTATAAGAGTCTTTCCCGCTTCTTTATCATAATTTTTGTATTTTATGTATTATATTATTAATATACTTTATATAAACATTCGTTATTTATATATTTAAACAAAATTTTAGTTTACTTATAGTTCATACATTTTCTAATTGGTTTGTAATTAATTGTTGCAATTTTGATAAAAAAATCGTGCATTAATTATTTCAACCATTTTGTAAAACGGAAGTGAAATAAATATATATTTAATAACGGAATATATTTAATAATATGTATACTTTTAACCGTTTAAAAAAGTTATTGGAAATTTTACGAATGGTTGAACTCATTGAACTCATTGAACTATCAGTTTTTCCAATAAAGAAGATTCAAAAGAATTCTTCTGTTTGAGAGTTTTAATCCGCGTGGCATATATCGCGACATCGACCACGATGAGCGATCGGTGGACAGCCTAAATGGGAAATATACGGTACCGATACGATGCATCCTGGGAGATGAGAGATACGTCGATGTTCAGGTAAACGTCGTCAGCCCACAAAGGAGATAGGCGTCCCGCAAAAATGCTTTTTGTCTCGGCGATCCGCCCGAAAATAACGATGCGATGCAGCAGCTGCCGAGATCAAAGCCCTCTCCCACTGTTGTCCACCCTTCTCTCTTCAGCGTCCCTGTCTCTCTAATAATCTCACCCACACTGCAGACGGACTGAGAAAAAAAGGGAGAGAGAGAGAGAGAGAGAAACGAAGGGAATCCTCCCACGATTCTCGCCGTGAGTCGACCTCGGGCGTTCGCTCCTGTTTACGTGTCGCGGGCTCGATGTCTCAACGGTCTCGTCTCATCTCATCTCTGTCCTCGTCTTTCTCTCGGATCTCTGTTTCTCATCCTCCTCCTCTGTTTCCTCCTCCTCCTCGTCGTTGTCCTGATTTTAGCAAAGTGTTGCGATCGGCATCCGCCGTTCGTTTGTAATACTCCCCCCTTCTCCTTGTTCCGACCCAACCTCCCTCTCTGTCATGCTCAGTACCGTCTTCCAGCGCGAATAAACCGTGCGAAGGGGCCCTGGGGGCCTCTGGAGCCTCCTCCGGGATTCTCCGTCACGTGAAAGTCGCTTTCGCGACAGTGCTTTCTTTGTGCTACCTCATAAAACGGCTTGCTGCATCAAACAGTTGTACTACTTGGAAATATGATTGCGCAGAAAATGGAAGCATTAGACAGAAATTGTTTGTTTGATGAATGATTTTGATTATCTTATAATCAGTGTATTGATCAAGCTAATATTCGATAATCGCATATACATCAATCATCATATTTATTCACTTCCAATTAATAAATATTAAATCTAATATACTCATGTATCGTTTCACTATTAATCATTCTTACAGGTATATATTTTTATTCTTATATACAATAGGATTTAGGATTTTCCGCGCAGTTTCAAATCATTAAGTCTAATAAGAAACTTTATTATTTATACAACGTGTATATAGTGTAAAAAATAAAATGTTAATTTTTTAAAATTATTTATAAAAAAAATTTTATAATGGACTTTCTGAGACATGTAAAAATATTAAAATTAGCATTTTTGTGTTAATTTTAACACAACTATATCTAACTACGTCTTTAAGTTAAAATTAATGTTTTATTTTTAACAGTGTATCTACGTTTCTGATATAAAATACAGATGATTCTTGATAAGAATATATCTGCGTCGTTCACAAAATTATTGAACGAAAGATACGAGTCATTTAACAAAAATGCTTGATCAATCGGAAGAAAGAATTTTACGAATTGATCAATTAAAGAACACTCGAAATATTTCCAGCGCGAAGTGGATCGCACCCAATATTTTATTGCTTTTTGACACCTCAGGTTCTCAATGTTCCAAACACGACGTTGGTTGCACTCGCTCACCTTAAAGCCGCGTTCATACGCGAGCGTGGTCGAGGAGAACGCGGCTATTATGTGTCGGCGACGACCGTGAGAGAGAGAGAGGCTCATTTTATTTATCTCGTACAAGGATTCCCTCGGCGCGATATTACTACTCGCCTTCGTCGTCGTGTCAAAGCGCGTCGGTTCGTCACGTCGGTCGGGACGCTCAAGAATGATAACATTCGAGACATTTTGAGCGATTCTGACCGGAAAAATTTCAGCCGTTTCCTCGAAATTAGGATTATAATTATGTATTAACGAAATCGATCGTCAAAAATCCAATTACACGGAATCGTCACGATTCAGGAAATTCGCGTTCTCGAAATCGATCGTAATCGACTCGACACACGTGAAAAACTTTTAAACAGTTACGACTGTGAGTCGGGAAATGTCAAAACTTCAGTTTGCGATTCGAAATAATGCTCATACAACATCAGAAACGTAGAAGACTTATCATTAAGAATACAGATGATTAAAACTAAAAAATTCATGATCGAAATGTCCGTTTCGTTCAATCGCGACGGGTTTGCTTCGGTTTACGTGATTTCTACTTTTATCATTCTTTCGATGTTTTTTTTTTAATCCAGTAAAATTTGGAGATATCTCTTAAAAGCTCGACAAAATTACGTCAATCACGTACCCGAAATGTCTGACCCTTTGCGCAATCCTAGCTAGCACTTGGATCCCCACAGCCTGCGCGCGCGCTCTTCCTCTGTTCGTGAATCCTCTCATAAAACGCATACATGCTCCTCGTTCTTTCTCACACGCCACAGCCAACGGCTGTACCCGGTGGAGCCTTTTGTTGCGCGGCGAGTGGGCTCTAGTTGACGAAATATTGACATCCGAGAATAGAAACCCGTTGCGGGATCTACAGAGGGGTTCCCCTCCACCCCTTCTCTCTCTCTCTCTCTCTCTCTCTCTCTCCTTCTCTTTCTCTTTCACTATCGAATGTTGGGGCGGTGGTGAACGGAGAGAACGGAGCTCAACGATGGGAAGGGAAAAGAGAAACGAAGGGAAAAGGCAGAGGCTGGGTCGGTCGGTCGGTCGTAGTCGCATTCAGCATGAATTTAAAGGGGGTGGGACATGGATGACGTCAACCTCCGAATCGCTCCCTCTCTGTGCGCGCTATATCTGGATGCTTGTGTGTATGTGCACGCGTGTGTATGCGTATATGCATTACATGCACAAAAAAAAAACACGTGCGCTGCGCGCCCCGCGTTTGGTTGGCAGATTGGGGAGGATAAACGTTGAACACGCTCGGGTGACAAACGGAATATTATACAGTAGATACGATTGGATGGAAATTATTTCGTAATCGAAAACGTTAAACATAGATATGAGAGAATGATATCGGATAATGTAAC
>Ga0157364_1006984_pt1 | contig 11651 bp, 4 predicted proteins | sample AttsexASBM2_FD_111476 | JGI IMG/M metagenome (GOLD analysis project Ga0157364, IMG submission 111476) | Fungus gardens microbial communities from leaf cutter ant in Ribeirão Preto, State of São Paulo, Brazil - Atta sexdens ASBM2 | ecosystem: Host-associated > Fungi > Mycelium > Unclassified ...
ACAACCTTCTATTAATCCTAACTGTTGTAGAGATTTAATTATAAAAAAAAAACAATGTTAATTAGTTAACTTTCTTCAAAATAACATTTAATAGAAAAACGATGGAAGTTGAAACGATGCTGATTAAGCCAGGGTCCGATAATGAAAAATTCGACGCTTTATAAAAGTATCGCTATAATTCGTTTGATCGAAAAGTTCGAAAATCATTCACCAGCGCGTTTAAATACCCTTCTAACACCCGACGAGCGGGCCGTACGCATCTGTGCCATTTGTGTGAGGCATTTGTACGTGTCACACAGCGGACTGTGCACATCATGGAATTAGGGCTATGTTACGCGTGACTGACGTGACTGTCAAACGTAGCGACAACAGGATTATAACCATTAGCGTCACGTATTTCGCCGACGCTGATAATTGCGCTACGCGGCGCGCAAAATTATCGCCACGCGGCTTTGATGCTCTGCCTCAAATCCTTCAATAGATGCACTCAAATCTGCACGAATCGTCGTTCACTGTAGCGTGCGCGATGTACGTGTACGACTGAGGGATTTGATACGAGAAAGCGATAAGCAAGAGTAGTGATTTTAAAATCGTTTTATTGCCGTAAACGTCGTAGGATATACTTTTTAATTGTTTACAACGCAACTCTCAACTTTCAAAATATCTTATTTTGTATCTAAATATACTTAACGATATCTAATATTTACTTCTTTTTTATGAATATAGAATTAAAGTTTTTATTATTTATAATCAATATAGCTATAACATGTAAAAAATTATTTTCTCATAAAATACATATTACTATTGAACCTTATAATTGTCCTTTGTCACGTTTGAATTAAACAATTGTGAAAACATGTGTCAATATTTAAATATAAAAATCTATATTTCAATTTTTTTTTATAACGCAATTATTGCAGCGTTTTATTTTCAGATATAAAACCATTTACGAGGATATATATTTTTTAATAAACATGGGGTCGGCCGCAATGTTGACGCACAACGAAAGAAAATGTATGGCAGAATAAATTCGTAAGGTCGCGAGGCATTTCTTCCGAGAACGTTCCATAAAAGAGAGGGAAGAGGGGAAAGAGAGAAAGAGAGAGAAAGAGAAAAAGAGAAAGAGAGAGAGAGAGAGAGAGAATACTGAAAGATTTAACCGCCGGAATAATTCGTCCGAGACGATCGTGCAACGATCTCGTTAGCGCGTTAGATTCTTTTGCAAATACACGCGCAACACCAGAGAAATATTATGGTGGTCTATAGATTATCGAGTTATCCCCTAGATCTGAACAGCCGCGGTCGCGGCGCCGCGGGCAAACACAGTTTACCGTGTACCTCGCTATTTTTAGTGTGGAAACCGCGCGGTGCGACACATTAAACGGAATCGTCAATGGTCTCGCCGCGGCGGCGGCAACGTTTAGCGTTTACCGACACCGCGCGCTTGTAATTCCGCGCGTTTGTTTACGGTCGAGATTTTGTTTACAATCGTACTAACGAGATCCAGAATGAAAGGGCCGATTCCCCGGCGGTGTGATGGCGGTGAATCGCGTTTTGCGCGCGCGAGATGCTCTAAGCGTTTCCGTCCGAAAATCCTCGCTGGGCTTTATTGGAGTGCGCGCGGTGATATTTAAACGACGAACACTAGCGTACACGCGCCAGTGTACGCTATCCGGCGAATATTTGTAGGTTACTCCTCATGCTATTTGCACGTGCGCGCGTATCCGGATGAAGATAGAGGAGAGGAGAGGAGGGGAGAGGAGAGGAGAGGAGAGAAGAGAGTCCCGGGTAGAGACGTGACGAGGGCCCCTAGGGTAAGAGCGACAAGGCGGTTCTCGCTTCTCTTCGGTATAGGAAAGCCACTAGTCCAGGGGATCGTAAATATTGCCCATCGACACGCTGACGCGATCGGTTTACAGCACATCCCGTATACAGCTTGGCTTGACGATGTTCTATTTATTTTATTCAACAGACAACCGCGTTTGTACGGATTGCTTTTGCACGCGGCTCGTACGAGAGATGGTATGAATTACAGCGACAAAGAAGGCGCCTGCGTTGCAGATAAAATCCAATCGGCACAAATTGCGAAATACGCGTGCAAAAACATTGAAGCGTGATATATATATATATATATATATATATACATACACACATATATATATATATATATATATATATATAGAAACATATATATACATATATACATAGGTATAACGCAGCGAATTCGCAACCAATATGTGCAAATATTTCTTAGCCGTGCTTTATATCACGCGTTCGTTTCACAGATATTCGCCAAGCTAATACGACTCTCACTTTGTGTTGAAATAACGAATGACGAAATAACGTTGCTTTTATTGCACATGGGAGTATGGCGAATATTGTCAGAAAATTCGATATAAATGCTGCATATTTGCGTTCGTCGAATATCTTGACAAAGTGTTATGAATTTACGAGAATTTTCTGCTTTTTCTCTGTGAATAAAAAGAACATATTATATTACTAAATAACAAATATCAAAATGTATTACATTCTCTCATTTAAGTAAAATCTTTAGATTGTTTCACACATACACCCCCCCCCACACACGCGCACACACACGCGCACACACACCACACACACACACACACATATACACACATAAATACTAAATAATGAAACAATTTGGAAATCACACAAAATCAATAAGAACAAAAACTGTTTTAGTACTTTTTTTTTATTTTTAAAGTGCTAATGGAATCATTAATGTTATTGTTTTTTTATAAATTTTTCTTTCTAATTTTTCATTTTCTAATTTAATTCTTGCTGCATCAAGTAAAGTAGATTCTAACTTATAAAATCTTTATTGGAAAAATATATTGAGTTTTCGGATATAATAATACAGACGTTCCATTCACAAAGTTCCGTTAAAACCGCGTGAAAATAATATCCTGCGGCATAAGAGAGTAATTTAAGTAGAACAACATCACTTTTCCAATAGTTACACGCTTGGTTATTCGAAAGCAATTGAGTATTTTAATAAAGTTTAAATTTTCGAATGCGCTTGACCATAGCCGATGGGATATTACATTAAATTAATAATGATCGGAAGTTGTTAAACAGATTAATGAGACCTAGTTTAATAAATAATTACTTTGCATCATAAATATCTATATGTATATTAATTAGATACTAGGGAAAAGTTTCATACATATCGAGGACATTATTTTTCCATTATTAAAACAATAACATTATATTATCTCAAATAACGATGAAAAGAATCATAGTTGATATTTTAAAGTTTAATATTTTTCTCATTCTGTGTTTTCAATTGTGTTTTTTATTATAATTATTATTACTGTTGATTTACATCATCGATCGTGACGTATTTGATTAATAGCGATTGACGATGCGCGTGTCACGAGCATACTGTATAAATTTGGACGACGCTCTTTGAATTTTCAGCGACCTGTCAGGCCAATTATCGTGAGATAAAGCGCGCGGAATCGCGCGCAAAAAATGTCCGATTTAACGTGCTCGTATTCTCGCGTAGGCACGTATAACTCCACGATCCTCACAAGTTTTTGCGATGAGTTTCTTCCGCATTATGCGCACTCGCGCAAAAACTGTCGAGATTCTTCAATGTGATGCATACATACGCGCGTGTGTGTTCCGCTGCTAACTGCTAACTCTGTTTGCCGAGCTGTGCACCACGTCGTCGCGCGGATCTCATTAACGTGCGACGTGCACACGCACGACTGCGAACCGAATATGGATGCGAGGAGCAAGAACACGAGCAAACACCGACGGGGTTAATAAATACGAGGAAAACGATCCGTTACTGTTGTTTGAAAAAATTGTGAGACATTGGTGATTACCAATTTAGATACATTGTGTGCATTGTATATGTATATAGTTTTTTATTTATACACATATATAAAATGTATGTTTACCAATTTTTTTTTCATATAATGTTTATCGATAGTTTTTTCTTTTCGAGTGTAATTATATTTTCTCATTAGATATGTAGAAATTAATTCATAAGTAAAAAAAGACTCTATCCACTATCTAATTAAATCATTTTAGTCTTATGATAGTCTTTGTAAATTGCAGTTGTATGCAATATAAACTCGTATAAAAGTATTAACATATAAATAAAAACTTAAAACAATAACACTGACACTAACAAGCTGTATATGTATAGCATAAATTTTGGACGAGTAACTTATAATAAAAGAGTAAATAAATTATTAATGAGATTTAATACATTATTAAAAATTATTATCTTAAAATATATTATATTTAAAGAGAATGTTTAGAATTTAAATCAAATCTATAAATAACTGTCTTTTTTTGTGTATTTTAATACATCATTATTTTAGGATATTCATTTACATACAAAATGATTTTATAACTATGTAGGAAACTGATAAACAATTTGCAAAGTATAAATTGTGATCAAATGATTTTATATAGATATAATCTTCTTATTTTTGCTACTAAATGTGAACAGAACTGTGTGGAACCAAAATATTGTTTTTGTTTTTTATTTTTATAGAGAGAGTCGAATCAGAAATAAAGCGCAATAATATCGAGCCGATTAAATAAATTGACAGGTATTTCGTTATTCTGAACTAACTATTTGCTTTTTATCGAGTTGAATTATTTAATTAAATTTCAAATAATTTAGTATTTATTAAAATTTGGTAAGGTTATGTAGTTAAGGTCATGTAGTTAACATTTCATATCAATAATTTATCTGCTATATTAAAGAATCATGGCTAATAGGTGAATGTTATTTCATGATACTTTTCTTATCGAGACCACAAATGAGTGTATTAATCCTTGCGGACTCGTTAGAGTGTGATTTAGGTCTGTCCCTATAGGATCGATGGTGAGATTTCGTGTATTTCAGCCCGAGCAGACAGTGGTCTGATTAATCCCTTTGCACACGATCGCGCAATCTCGCGATCTCGTTACCGATCGCTCTGTCGTGGCGTATACCGTTAAATTCGTAGTTCGAATTAAGATTCAAGGAGGTTTGCCTCCTTGATTCGTCCTTAGACTCCTTTTCTCCCCCGAGACTCTGTTTAAATCGGAATTCACGTTCTGCTTAAATTCATGAATGCGAGCGGCCCTCCGCCTCCGACGCGATTATGCTCGGTGAAACTCGTTGCGCGATCGCGTCGCTGAACGTGTACGCGGACAAAGCGACGTCGGGAGTTCAACAGGTAAGAATATCCGGACACATACCTGAGTCTGCACGTTCCGGTTCCCAAGCGACTCAGAAAGTGACAATGGCGTATCTACAACGGGGGTGCTTTACGATCGGTACAGGTAGTATGTCTTCGAAACGAAAGCGGGGCAGCAACGGTGATAAAATAAAAAGTAAAAAGGAGCGACCTAAAAAGGGAAGAAAGAAAAGAAAGAAAAAAGAGGAAGGGTAAGGATGAGACAGGTTCTCTTCTAGCCGAACGACATTTGATATCCACGTGAATTGTTACGTAATTTATTTCTCGTAGATGTCTTGAAGGCGAGTGTGTCTGTTTGTCAAAAAAATATAAAGTTACGCTCGCGAAGGCATTTATCAAAGATTTGATATCATTGTATCATTCATTATGTATCATTCATTATTCTTACAATTTTTGATATATCCACATCTTTGTCCCATGTCTCAATGTTTTCACGTCTTAATATTTGTCGATAATAAAGGATATGCTATTAATTTATTTTAATGTTATCAATGGAGAGCTTAGAAATATCGAGAAAAAAATAAATAATATTTTGAATATATTTTATATTTTTGAATGTAGATTTTATATAATATCTACATACATCTACATTTCTTATATAAAATAATAAGATAGATAATGTCGATGTTGACAATTTATGAAATAATAAATAATTGAATAATTATGTTCTGCATATAGTCTATTTTATATATAATTCAATTTCACTATATAATATCTTATAAAATTATGATTGATGATTTCAAAATTGCGATTTGTTGTTGAATATTTTTGTTCCTTGTTTCTATTCATTCAATTTAGAACGTTCGAGTAAACATAGCGGTATTTCTATTTAGGAAATATGTGTGTGTGTGTGTGTGTGTGTGTGTGTGTGTGTGTGTGTGTGTGTGTGTATTTCGTGACAAGAGAATTGGCGAAACCCTACCAGTTACCATCTACCTTTTCTCTCGGGTTTAAGGACGTTGCCTGCCTTTTTCTCTAGTGCGGCATTCCATGCTCTGAATTTAAGATGGGCAGTGGATGGCGAGGCCAAGAAGGTTAACGCGATTTGTAGTCCTGCTTGTATCTATGGAATTTTAGGGCTTCGTAGATTTCTACGCGGGGAATTGCGGGGAGAAAGTAAAACTCGTTTAACGATGTTGCCGAAGAGCGCTTTTATTTATTTTTGCCTGAGGAGTTTTACGTGTTTAATGTAACTCAGTGTTCAGCTACCATAATCTCTTAACAATTAAATATAATACGTTTAATTCAATATACAATACATCATCATTCGACTCTAGCTAGTATAATATCGATTGTATTTAACCAAAATAATTAGATGAAATATAAAATAATCAATTACATTTCGCAATTAGAATAAATTAGTCAAAATATTGAATATATTTATTAATTTTATCGCAGTTTATGTACTAAATGTTTCATTGAAATAATTTATTTTGGGATAATGCCAAAGTTGACAGCTCATTTGTTGCTGCGAATTTTTTTGGTCAGATTTTGAATACCTCGTCATCACATGAATCACATCCCCTATCTCTCGCAATTCTCGTATTCAAATTTCTACTCTTCCTCGTATTGTTTCCTGTTCTGTATTTCGATTCTTGGCTGATTCTCAAAACTGAAATCCGCTTCATCTAAATCAGACGTAACATATTTCTTGAACGAAAACAAGCCGCCACTTTGTTCAGAGAAAACTTTCTGCGTTGGCCTTAACAATCCATGGTAATTTAAGGCGTAAGGCTCAGATGTCTGATCAGGAGGGTGTATTATTTTGCGTTCCTAATCTCGTAAACGACACAAGCGACGTGAATAGTGAATATATACTTTGAAATAAACGTAACTGATATCGTGCGATAACGTTGTTAACAACCGTTCGTCCTAGAAATTCATTGGATGGCGATCGTCACGCTTTAACATTTTACGACACATCGTAATCTGATATCGTCTATCGCGAGATGAAATTAAACGGAATATGTTAAAGGCTTGTATCGATCACGTATCGATTCCGGTTAGTAAAGTAGTCGCTTTATCTTGCCATCATGTTAATCTTTTCCGACACGTTGAACAGAGTCGCGGAGGCGAAAATTTTAACCGATATCTTATAAGATGAATGCATTAGTAATCTGTCGTGAATCAGAATCTGTTTCGTGGTAGATTGTCCTTCCTGATATCTTAGTTGTCCCTTTTGAGACAGCACAAGGAGGCCCACATTTGCCGAAGTCACCCTTCGAAATGATACCATGCTCTCGAATAACGTTGAGACACGTCGTAAATTTTATTCTTTATTTTATATCGAATGAATTTTAATGATGCAAACAATATAAAAGAGAAAACGGCAAATACGATAGCGAGGTAATTGGTGCATAAAAGTGAATTTACTTTAAATATAATTAGTTACATCGCATTAATGATGTTTTTCAAAGGACGAGATTTAAATAAATCAATATTTAAATAGGATCTATAAGGTTCGCAACTTATTAAGATTTACGATATATTTATCGATAATTTGCAAGGAATAGAATACATGAGGTATATTTGTAGTAATTATTTTGTAGGTTTTCGCGAGAACTATAAACACTACGTCACTTAGCCTTCGGCGCTCGCTTTCGTAAACAGAGCTGCGTACTGCGTATATATTGTTTATACAAAGTCGCCACGCTATTATTCAAATAGTAAGATTCGAGCGAGTAGGTAGTATCGAGAACAACTGCTCCGTTATTAGCCTTCGAAATACGATTGAGCAAACAAAATTGAGAGCAAACGGGGATTATTTTCCATTTATGTTTATGTATTCTTTTAATTTTCCATTTATGTTTATGTATTCTTTTAATTTCCATAAACGCATCGCGATAGCGACTGTGTTTCAAAATAGATATTTCACATAATGTATTTTTTTAAAATTAAAATTGAAATGATAATCGAAGTATATTTACACGAGTTATAATTATTCCTTTAATGAATTCGAGTGTTTCTCACATCGCGCGTAATTTGAATTGTTAATTAAAATAACTGAACAGCGGGAAAATGGAACGAATGGAATAAATTGAATGATTCACAAATTTAATTAGTCATTAATATATTTTAACACCTGTCATTTTATGCGTAGCGTAAATTCGTCATGCACTATTGATTTGTTAATCAATTTTGTCGTTTGAACTTTGTCTTTTATACTAGTTAGCAAGATATCGCAGATCATAGTTCCGTATAATTGTTTCTTCGAGTTATTCTTTCGTCACAATATAATGAAACGTGCAGCGCGCATTTGATTAACGTCGGGAGTGCTGTGCGAAGTAATTAACCATCGCGCGATCCTAATTAACCGTGTTTTCGCGAGTGAATGTTGTGCAACTATAATGAAGGAATCAGAGAGGAAGTGGAGACCTGGGAGGCATTGGGCATCAGCAGAGCAGTCATAGGGTAAGTTTATTATTTATTTATCATTTGTTTACTCTCAAAAAATTGTTTTTGTTTGTACTATATACCTAATTATATCTTATCATGTATTCTTATTTGAAAAAAAAGAGAAATCAACAATTTAATGTTATTTTTATTTTTGAAATATTAATTATTTTGAACGTTGTAATAATTTGGATGTATTTATATTTTACAGATCAATGCAGTTGTACTACACTCTATTGATGCGCATTATATTAGTGAGTAATATTAGGTTTAGTAAAAAGAAATTCATTATTTTTGCATGAATGTAAAAATAATGGATTTCTTTTTACTACACCTAATATTATTTTTTGTTTTTAATTTGCGGCAATGGATCTATGAAAATAGAATTGTATAAAATGTATATATAATAGATGAAAAAATGAAAAATATAATAGTATTACTGAGAAATATAACTCAGATCTATTATCTTAAAATAGATGAATTAAAACAAATCGTTTATAATCTTTAACTTCGGAATGAAATTATCATATCATAATAATAAAATGTGTGAGAACTATAAGATTAAAAAAAAACCGTAATGAAAAATATTATGAAGACATTATTTGGAAAATTGTAATTTACAATGTGCAAATAAAAGAACGTTATTGTTAATTAAAATTCCTAAATGTATTGTGTAAATAAATAGTGAAAAACGAATAAAATTCTAATACAAAATACAGACAAAAATACTTTAGAATATTTCTTCATGATATTTATATATGGATGATACCGGAGAGAACAGAATATTGATGGAATTTATTTAGTTATAATATAAAATAAATATTGATTAATATCTATAAAATACGATAGATAAACATTGTTAAAATATTTGCATATGTTTTATTTTCTTTCTTTTTTAAAACATTTTTAAATAATTCGCATCTGATCTCTTAGTATATCTTTTGAGGATTTTAATATATTAATATATTATAATTGTATAAATTGATGCGAGAGAAAACAATAATCAGAATTTTCTTTCGATATATGTACATGTCGCAAATACTAATTAAAGAAAAATATTTTACAATCATACTTGAAGTAATTTACTTAATAGAAATTATTATTTTTATATATTCTTGAAATGTTTGCATTTTAATCTGAATCTTGTAATCTGTCTATTTATTAATAACTAATCTTTATATTACCTGTGAAATGAATTACATTTTAATCAATAAATATTTTGTTGCAAAATAAGAGAAAAAGAATTTTCATATAGTTCAGTTTAAACGATATACAATAACAAATCACTTCGCATGTAATACAATTACATGCTTGAATGTGTGGATTCTGCAATAGCATTGATTAACTTTGATTGCTTATAATTTAAAATTTTATATTACGCACTTTTGTTTAGGATTTTCAATTTTAATTAATTTCCAGAATACCCTATTAAAGTATCATATACTAGTTTTTAAATATTCTCTATAGAAAATAATAATTGGATCACAGAACGGCTTTCTCAGCTTCTCATCGAAAAAGATTTTATTTAATGTTTATTAATATTAAAAGAAAATTATGAAAAAAAAGTATTTTGAAATAACGTTGTTTTCAAGTTATGAGTATTATGTTATAAATTTTAATCTCTTCTTTTATGTATCTCTCTATTCTCTTTCTCTCTTTCTCTCTTGTAGTATATTTAGATTGACGGTAACATAATAACCGTTGTGATTACTAAATCGATGTATAGACAATAGATAAATACATCTAACCGAGTTCAATATTTAATTAGATTTGCGATATTATATTTGCCGCGTGAAATCGGGCACATTGGAATCTTTTGTCAAGGCTATGCAGTAATTTTAGTTTGGCGCGTGCACCGGACGTTTTCACACCGGCGTGGAACAATAACACGTTGTTATTACATGCCTGCTCAAAATACATTTAACGAGCTCCAGCTGTTGCAGCATTTCGTCGAGTGACGAGGCTGTTTGGGAAATGGGATGAAATCGTTTTCCAAAGTTTTTAACAGCACTGAAATCAGTAGGAACTTTTTGATAACTCAGGCTCCATTACGACGATTATTTCGTCAAGCGATTTGCTTCGGAATGATGTCAATTCGCAAACCCTACCTACGTACGCTCGATTATCCAATTGATAGAATGCCCCATTAATCCATTAAGCTTTGTAAAAATAGATCGCGTCCGTGAAATCGCGTGACTTGACTCTTTCCGGTCCGGTAATTGTAATTTGCAATCACGATGTCTATTATAACATACGCTAATTTGCATCTCCACATTCTTAATCCAAAAACATTGCACATCCAATCTTTTGTGTGATAAATGTGCGTTAGAAAAATTAAAAGCAATTAAATTAAAAAAAAATTAATAAAGGTATGTTGATATATATATATACACACACGACGATTGTACTTGAAATTGTTTCTTTAGTAATTTTGTCTTAATTAATTAAATTTGTTAAGATATTTATGTTAGATAAACGTAGTTTAATGAAATAATTCCATTTAATTTTGGTTTGCATATATGAGCCATAAATTTTATTTATAACTTCTAATTGCTTCAACAAGCGCGCCGTTATATACAATCTCTTTTTGTTCCTTCATGTGTTTATGGATTGTCTGGTTTGTACGTAAACAAGGATTACGTGAAACTATCAAACTACACGATGAGAGTAGATTGTAAAAAATTGACGATAATTGTCAAGAATTTGCAAGACGAGGCGGTCAACGTCGTCGTTTCACATTATATTCGCATCGTTAAGTTCTATAACGAACTTTGATTTTATTGATAATTCTTAAACGATTATTATGTCGTTCGATCGTCTTAGGCTGGAGAAAGCGGGAAGGACGAAGAGAAGGAAAGAGATTTTAACGATCCTCAATGAGAGAATTTAAATTGCAGCGCGATCGTGTTCTGATCGAGTTGAGAGGAGGATCGGATTGATAATAGCAAAGCGAAACGGGGAACAAGAAGCGAATAGGGAAAGGGGGAAGGAACGAAGATAACCAGTCTGAGGATAGTTTGACATGGATAA
>Ga0157364_1006985_pt1 | contig 11651 bp, 8 predicted proteins | sample AttsexASBM2_FD_111476 | JGI IMG/M metagenome (GOLD analysis project Ga0157364, IMG submission 111476) | Fungus gardens microbial communities from leaf cutter ant in Ribeirão Preto, State of São Paulo, Brazil - Atta sexdens ASBM2 | ecosystem: Host-associated > Fungi > Mycelium > Unclassified ...
GCTGTTGAGTGGCTGGATAGCCGATTACTTTGGGACGCTTATGCCACAGGAAACGCCGAATATGCCGATTAATTCTGCGATAACAAAAAAACGTAAAATCTCCCCTTTCTGGCTACTGCCTTTAATTGCGCTGCTGATCACCGGCTGGCTGCTGTGGAAGAATTACCAAGAACGCGGTACTACCATTACCATTAACTTCCAATCTGCGGATGGGATCGTGCCGGGGCGTACCCCTATCCGCTATCAGGGGGTACAGATCGGCACGGTGGAAGGCATTGTTCTCAGTGATGACTATCGTACTATCCATATCCGCGCCAGCATCAAAAATGATATGAAAGATGCCCTGCGCCAGCAGACAAAATTCTGGCTGGTCACCCCACAAGCCTCGTTAGCGGGGGTCTCCGGTCTGGATGCGCTAGTCGGGGGTAACTATATCTCCATGATGCCCGGTAAAGGCTCACCGCAGGATAACTTTACCGCCCTCGATTCCCAGCCAAGAGTAAGTTCTAATACCAACGGACTGCTGCTACACCTGAATGCTAAAGATCTCGGATCGTTAAACACCGGCTCGACGGTGTATTACCGTAAGATCCCGGTGGGTAAAGTCTATAACTACAACATTAATAATGGCGATCAAGGGGTGACTATCGATGTACTGATCGACCGCCGTTACGCGCCGTTAGTGAAAAAAGACACCCGCTTCTGGAATGTTTCCGGTATTGATGCGCACCTCAGCCTCAGCGGTGTAAGTGTTCGTATGGACAGTTTACCCGCGGTGATCAATGGGGCCATTGCCTTCGATTCTCCGGCAGACGGTGCCCCCGCCGTTCCTGATGAGCACTATCAGCTTTATGATTCGTTGGCGGACAGCCACCGCGGCGTGAAAATTACCCTTGACCTGCCGGACGGTAAAAATCTGACAGCCGGCTCAACCGCATTGATGTATCAGGGGCTACAGGTCGGTACTCTCACTGCAGTTAACCTTGCAGACCCGCAGCACGTCACCGGTGAACTGACCATCGATCCGTCAGTAACAGAGTTGATGCGCACCAATACCCGTATTGAGCTACAAAGCCCGAAACTCGGACTGACCGACCCTTCTCTCAGCAGCCTGCTGACCGGCGCGACCCTGCAACTGGTGCCTGGTAGTGGCGAGCCCCGTGATCGTTTCCGCGTTTATCCGGCCGACGAAACCTTGATGGTGACGCCTGGTGCTCTCAACCTGCATCTGACCGCCTCCGACAGTTACGGTATTGCTCCTGGGCAGCCGATAGTACTGAATGGTGTTACCGTTGGCACGGTCTCGACCCGTGAACTGACCGGTAAGGGGGTGAATTTCGTGATCTCCATCGCCCCGCAATATCGTCGTTTTGTCCATGCTAATAGCCAGTTTATCGCTGACAGCCAGATCCGCGTCAATGTCAGCCCTGACGGTGTACAAATGGTCGGTGCCAGCCCTGGCGCTTGGTTAAAAGGCGGCATCCGCATGACCACCGGGGATCGTGGCGAACCGGCGAATAACTATCCGCTGTATGCAGATGCTGCACATGCTGCAGAAGGGGTTACCGGAGATACTCCATCCACGACCCTGACCCTGACCGCCAATAGCCTGCCAGATATTCAAGCCGGTTCGGTGGTCCTTTATCGCCGTTATCAGGTGGGGGAGATCACCGCGGTCACCCCGCGGGCTGACGGGTTTGAAGTAGCTGTGCACATCAATCCGGCTTACCGAAGCCTGATCACCAGAGATACCGTGTTCTGGGCCGAAGGCGGCGCCAAGGTTCAAGTAAATGGCAGCGGCATTACCGTCCAGGCCACCCCGCTTAACCGCGCGCTAAAAGGCGCCATTAGCTTCGATAATATTCAGGGGGTTGTCCACCGCCAGGGACAGTCGCGGATCCTCTACCCGACCGAGACCGAGGCCCGGGCAGTAGGTGGTCAGATCACCCTCAGTACCTATGATGCCAGCAAGCTGTCAGCCGGTATGCCAATCCGTTATCTGGGTATCAATGTCGGTCAGATCGAGTCGTTGTCGCTAAGTGCTAATAATAACCAAGTATTGGCGAAAGCTGTCCTCTACCCAGAATATGTCAATGATTTCGCCCGCATCGGCACTCGCTTCTCGGTGATCACCCCAGAAATATCGTCTACCGGTGTCAGCCATTTGGAATCGTTATTGCAGCCTTACGTCAATGTCGACCCAGGTAAAGGTCCGTCCCGGCGCAGTTTTGAACTGCAGCAAGCTACCATTACCGATTCTCGTTACCTGAACGGTAAGACTTTCTTCGTTGATGCGCTGGATGCGGGATCTTTAACCATCGGGACACCCATCTTGTTCCGTGGCGTAGAAGTAGGCACCGTCACCGGTACCTCCTTGGGTAACTTGGCAGACCGCGTACAGATTGCTTTCCGTATCAGTCAGCGTTACCAATATCTGGTGAGGAATAACTCGGTGTTCTGGCTGGCATCCGGTTACTCACTTAACTTCGGTCTTACCGGAGGTGTGGTCACCACCGGCACCTTCCAGCAGTTTATTCGCGGCGGTATTGAGTTTGCGACACCACCGACGGTACCGCTGGCACCGGAAGCGGACAGTAACAAACATTTCCTGTTGCAAAGCGAAGCACCCGCCAAATGGCAGCAATGGGGAACCGCCATTCCTCGCTAGCTTAACTGTGGATAACGGGCAGAATCACTGCCCGTTATCATGTTACACTGCTGCCATTATTTACTGACGGAACTGTGCTGTGTCCGAGACTTCCTCTTTTTTCCCTGCTGGCTTCCTGGATCAGATGCAACAAATGCTGAGCGATGAAGCTGCCTTTTCTGAATTTAAATCCTTTTGCCATTTGCCGTTACGCCGTAGCCTGCGGGTAAATACCTTAAAAATCTCGGTGGCTGATTTTCTGCAGTTGGTCGCTAGCTACAACTGGCAGCTGACGCCAATTCCCTGGTGCGCGGAAGGATTTTGGGTAGATCGTCCCGATGAATCGCTGCCCCTCGGCAGCGTCGCCGAACACCTGAGTGGGTTATTTTATATTCAAGAAGCCAGCTCAATGCTACCCGTTAGTGCGCTGTTTGCCCATAGCGATAGCCCACAGTATGTAATGGATATGGCGGCGGCCCCAGGGTCGAAAACGACCCAGATTGCTGCAGCCATGGGCAACCAGGGGATGATCCTCGCCAATGAATATTCTGCCAGCCGTGTGAAGGTGTTGCATGCAAACCTCAGCCGCTGTGGTGTGACTCAGGCGGCTATTACACATTTCGATGCCGCGGTGTTCGGTCCAGCGTTACCCGAACAGTTTGATGCGATATTGCTGGATGCGCCCTGTTCCGGCGAAGGGGTGATCCGCAAGGATCCTCAAGCCCTGAGAAACTGGAGTTTGGAAAGCTGTCAGGCGATCGCCGTCACCCAGCAGCAATTGTTGGATAGCGCTTTCCACGCCCTGGCACCAGGTGGCACCCTAGTCTATTCTACCTGTACCCTGAACCACATAGAAAACCAGCAGGTGCTTGCGTCACTGCTGAACCGCTATCCACAGGCGGTAGAAGTGGTTCCGCTCAACGAGTTATTTACCGAGGCGGAACGGGTAGCAACCCCTGAGGGCTACCTGCATGTTTTCCCGCAAGTGTTTAACTGCGAAGGCTTCTTTGTCGCCTGCCTGCGTAAAACCGCTGCCGTAGAACCATTACCGGTACCGAGTTATAAAGTGGGTAAATTCCCTTTTACGCCGCTCAGTGGCAAATTGAGCCGCGAAGTCCGTCAATTGGCTGCTGCATCCGGACTCCGCTGTCCAGAACAGGCGGAGCTCTGGCATCGTGATAAAGAGATATGGCTGTTTCCACAGGCTGCGGTCCCGCTGTTTGGTCGAGTACGCTTTTCACGTATCGGACTTAAGTTAGCGGAAACCTTTAATAAAGGCTATCGCTGGCAGTATGAAGCGGTGGTGGCACTAGGAGACCCGCAGCATACGGCAGTTTATCATCTCAGTGAGACACAAGCCGAGGAATGGTACCGTGGCCGAGATATTTATCCTGATACTGAGGTGCCGAACGGAGAAATGTTAGTGATCTATCAGGGACAGGTGTTGGGGCTAGCAAAACGCGTCGGTCAACGTATCAAAAACAGCTACCCGCGAGAATTGGTGCGCGATGGTCGACTGTTTCGCTGACAGATAAAAAAAGACCGGACACAACTCCTGTGTCCGGTCCAGGGAAATGGCTCTGGCAGAGCCGTGCGCTAAAAATGATCAACAGCAAGCAAAGCCGGCTGGTGATTAATCATAGACACTCTTTCACTAAATACCAGTCAAGGCCGTCGCAATCACTGAGATCAGTGGCTGCATAGACTCTGGGCTTTATCGACCAGCGGTTGCAGGGACATTTTACGCCCAGGATGCGCCACATCATCCAGCAATAACGGAGTGATTGACTCGCCCAGTGATTGGCCGCTGCTGACTCGCTGTTGCGCAATGCTATTCAGCGGATAATTCATCAGTGTGGAAGGATTGATAGCAAATAAAGAGCCGTCCTTTTCACAGGTTAGCATGATCTCTTCACGATTAAGTGGCCAGCGATCCTTACCGGTTTCAAAACGGCTCAGGGTAATGACCTGCGCGGCGAGCGCAGAGCTACTGATTAAGGTGAGTAATAGCAAAGGAAGCGTTTTTTTCATCAGTATAGGAGCTTATTAACAGATAAATATCAGAATTCAGTTGGGCGATAAGGTCGAAAACAGACTGACCACCGCCACCGCCATCAGCGCCAGCCCGCCTTCAACACGGGTCAGCCGCCTAAACCACTGTTGGCTGTAAGGTGCAAGCTTGCTGAAACGCGGGACGAGCCAATAACGGTTCAACACCGCGATAGCAATCATCAGCGCCACTAAGCTGGTTTTGAACAACAATCCCCCCCACCAGCCACTCATCGTCGGCGGCCAACCTGCCACCAAATAGGCCTCAGCCCCGCCACTTACCACCACGACTATCACTGCCAGGTGTGCGGCACGAGAAAAATTGATCATGCTATGCATGGCATGACGCGATAGAGGCTGTTGGCCACTGGCCCGCATCAGACGTAGTAACGGAAATAAGCCGCCGGTCCACAGTGCGGCGGCCAGCAGGTGTAGACTCTGCAGCAGCCAACCCAGCGGAGCACGCCAACCCACACCGGCAATTGCATGGCCGCTACCGGCCACCAGTATAAGTTGCACCATTGTCATCACAAAAAAGAGATAAACCGCTGCTGGATGCTTAAAGCGGACGATCGCCGCGGCAAGGACCGCCAGCAGCATGCCTGGTACCCATACGTCACCAAAGCGCGTGCCGGCCACTGCCTGCCACACTTGGGGTTGCCACAGGGCCTCTACCTCGCCGCTCATTAACACTGTTTGACACAGAAAAATGCCAATGGCACTGATAAGCCCCAACCAGGCACACCAGAGAATGGGAGTCTGCACCAGAGGTTGCAGTGTTTGTCGATAGTCACGGGGGGTCAGCCACCATAGATAGCAAAGTGCCCCGCTGCTAAACAGTAAGCTGCTAAAATGGAAAAAACGCAGGATAATAAAACCGGACTCCGCCAATGCTAAGATCTCCCTGTCCCCTGACTGATAGGAAATCTATACTATCACCGCCGCGAGTCCTTTCCTATGCTGGTGAAAGGAACCCTGCTGCATCACTCGTTTAACACACATCACCCAGTACAGCACTTGATCCTGTCGCCGGAAAACATTACTTTGGCGCCAGATTATCGGGAGTTCATCATGAGCAATAACCTTGCGCGACTCAGCGCTGAAGAAAAAGATAAAATCAATACTGATTTAGCAGCCTCCGGAGTGGCCTTTAAAGAGCGTTATAATATGCCGGTGGTGGCCGAAATTGTCGAACGTGAGCAGCCCGAGGCTTTACGTGATTGGTTTCGTGAACGACTGGCGTTCTATCGCCAGCGGTCAGTGACCCTCTCCCGCCTGCCCTATGAGCCGAAAGTGAAAAGCTGATGCTGCGTGTCATTGATACCGAAACTTGCGGTTTGCAGGGAGGCATAGTTGAAATCGCCTCAGTCGATGTGATTGACGGTGAGATCTGTAATCCAATGAGTGACTTGGTTTGCCCTGACCGACCGATTAGCCACCAAGCCATGGCTATCCATCGCATTACGCCTCAGATGGTGGCAAATAAGCCGCCTATCGAAGCAATTATTGACCGTTATCGCGGCAGCGCTTATTACGTCGCCCACAATGCTTCTTTTGACCGCCGGGTATTACCGGAAATGGGTGGCGAGTGGCTGTGCACCCTGAAGATGGCCCGTAAGCTCTGGCCAGGACGCAAATACGGTAATCAGGCGCTACGCCACAGCCTAAAACTGGAAGTTCAGCCACCAGCAGATTTGCACGCGCACCGGGCATTGTACGACTGCTACGTCACGGCGTCGTTGTTAGTCCGTATCATGCAGGACTCTGGCTGGAGCCCGGCACAGATGTCTGCGCTTAATACTCCGCCGACTGAAGTCAGTGATGATATCTTTCCGTTTGGTAAATATCGTGGACAACCCGTGGCACTGGTTGCCCGCAAAAACCCAGGATACTTACGCTGGATGCTGGATAACCTGGATAATTTGCGCCCGGGCTTTCGTCAGACCCTGCAGCGCTATCTTAAAGGTCAGTCCTAAGCTGTCTGCCCCGGTAGAATGCCTTCGGACAAACCAATCAGAAACGCCATCTCTTGGGCGATATCCTCACAGCCTTTAAAACGTCCGGACTTGCCGCCATGTCCGGACGTCATGTCGGTCCACAGTAGCAACAGTTGATCACCGGTTGCCGTTTCCCGTAACTTGGCGACCCATTTGGCTGGCTCCCAATACTGAACCTGTGAGTCATACAGCCCGGTGGTTACCAGTAGATGTGGGTATTCACCGGCACAAATATTATCGTAAGGGCTATAGGCGCGGATCGTCCGGTAACTCTCCTCATCCGCTGGATTACCCCATTCATCATACTCACCGGTCGTCAGCGGAATCGATTCATCCAGCATCGTGGTGAGAACATCGACAAAAGGGACTTGGGCCACTACACCGTGATAAAGCGCCGGTGCTTGATTGATTACCGCCCCCATCAGTAGCCCGCCGGCGCTACCGCCCATCGCGTAACAACGCTGCGGGTCACCATAGCCCCGGGCCAGTAACTGTTCAGTGCCGCTGATAAAATCGCTAAAACTATTCTGTTTATTTTCCAGTCTCCCGGCGTCATACCAAGCCTGGCCCAGTTCGCCACCACCGCGCACATGGATCAGTGCATAGACAAAACCACGATCCAGCAGGCTCAGTCGACTGCTGCTGAAATCGGCATCCATACTGCTGCCATATGCGCCGTAGCCATAGACCAGCAGCGGATTTTTGCCAGGCTGATACAGGGATTTGCGATACACCACTGATACCGGTACCTGACAGCCATCTTCCATTGTCAGCCATAGATACTCACTGTGATAGCGGTCCGCTTGGAACCCTTTCACTGCACTCTGTTTAAGGACCTTGCGCTCGCCGCTGTCGAGATCCAACTGATAAGTCGTCACCGGCGTCGTCATCGAGGAATAGCCGTAACGCAGCATTGCGGTATCTGGGTTGGGATTAAACCCCAGCCAAGCTACATAGGTTGCATCATCAAACTCAATGTCTCGCCGCTCGTCACGGAAGCGATGATATTGTGACAGACAACTGAGACCATTCTCCCGCTCTTCCGTCACCAGCCAATCACGGAATACTTGGAAAGATTCGAGTACCCGCGACTCACGTACCGGTATCAGGGTTTGCCACTGTGTCTCCTGCGGATCACTCTGCGAAACGCTATACAAACCAAAGTTGATACCCTGTGCATTCGAACGGATATAGAACTGCTGCTGGTAATGATCCAACTCATATTCATGATCTTCGCGACGACTCAGAAAACAGACTGGGGGGTGATCAGGCTGATTGGCCTGCACCAGCCAGACTTCACTGGTGGTGGTGCTATCGATAATAATCTCTATATAGTCCTCAGAGGTGGTTTTACCGAGACTGAGATAAAAACTGTCATCGCTCTCCTCATAGACCAACTGATCATCGCTTACCGGTGTGCCCACTTGATGGCGCCACACCTGCCAAGGTAACAGTGTCTCTTCATCCTGACGGATATAAAACAGAGTCTGGTTATCATTCGCCCACATCAGTGAGGGCGACACACCGGTCAGTACGTCATCCAACCATTGACGCCTGTCAATATCATAGAAACGGATCTCATACTGTCTTCGCGACTGAAAGTCTTCGGCAACCGCCATCAGTCGATTATCTGGGGTAATGTCTAAGGCACCTAAGTTGTAATAGTCACGGCTATCTGCCCGCTGATTACCATCCAGCAGACACTGCCAATCGCCTTGCCCCGTGGCGGTTAACGGCGCGCGGAACCAGCTCGGGTATTCGGCTCCCTCTTCATAGCGCTGCTGATACAGATAGCCATTTTTATCGTAAGGTACTGACTGGTCACGGGCAGGAATACGAGCAACAATTTCTTTATAGAGATCGTTTTCCAGTGTTTTTACCGCGGCCAACTGCTCAAGGCAGTATTGGTTTTCCTGATGCAGATAGTCCAGCACTTCTGGGCGGCTGCGCTGGTCGTCCCGTAGCCAATAATAGGGATCGACTCGGGTCTCACCATGCATCACTAACGGGTAAGGATGTTTTGCTGCTTCAGGGGCTGCCATACTGTTTTTCCTACAATCAGACGTCCGGGTAAGGGTTGTGTGTGACAGTGTCACGAAAAAAATGCACTGCGACCTGTCGACTGTAACATTATAAAAAATAAATCGCCCGCTAATGCCTGCGCAATCGTTTTCCTTTATACTGTGACGGTTTTTTATGACAAGCATTTATGGGTGAAAAGATGGTTACTCTCGGTACTGCATTACGTCCTTCCGCGACACGCGTCATGTTATTAGGCTCCGGTGAACTGGGGAAAGAAGTCGCCTTGGAGTGCCAACGCCTCGGGGTGGAAGTGATAGCCGTCGACCGCTATGCCGATGCACCGGCCATGCATGTCGCCCACCGCAGCTATGTGGTGAACATGCTGGATGGTGAGGCACTGGCGGAGATTATTGCCCGCGAAAAGCCAGATTACGTGGTACCGGAAATTGAAGCGATCGCCACAGATAAACTGTTGGAACTCGAACAGCAGGGATTACGCGTGGTTCCTACCGCTAGGGCCGCCAAACTGACCATGAACCGCGAAGGCATCCGCCGTTTGGCCGCAGAGGAACTCGCTTTACCGACATCCGGTTATCGCTTTGCAGACAGCAAAGAAGCGTTCTACGCCGCCGCCGAAGCTATCGGTTTTCCCTGTATCGTCAAACCGGTGATGAGCTCATCCGGCAAAGGTCAGAGTTTTATTCGCGATGCTGCGGGTCTGGATAAAGCCTGGGCCTACGCCCAAGAAGGCGGACGCGCCGGTGCCGGTCGGGTCATCGTTGAGGCCGTGGTAAACTTCGACTTTGAAATCACCCTACTGACCGTCAGTGCCGCGGACGGGATCCATTTCTGTGCCCCTATCGGCCACCGCCAAGAAGATGGCGACTACCGTGAATCTTGGCAGCCACAGGTGATGAGCAGTATCGCTCTGCAACGGGCCCAAGAGATCTCTGCCTCGGTCGTCAAAGCCTTGGGCGGCTATGGGTTATTCGGCGTCGAGCTGTTTGTCTGCGGTGATGAGATCATCTTCAGTGAAATCTCACCACGCCCTCATGATACCGGTATGGTGACCTTGATCTCTCAAGACCTGTCAGAGTTTGCCCTGCATGTCCGTGCCTTCCTGGGTCTGCCCGTGGGCGGGATCCGTCAGTATGGACCGGCCGCCTCTGCGGTGATCTTACCGGAACTGAACAGTAATGATGTCCGCTTTGTCGATGTCGATAAAGCATTGGCCGCTGGCCTGCAAGTGCGTCTATTTGGTAAGCCAGAAATTGCTGGCCGTCGTCGTCTTGGGGTCGCGTTGGCCGTTGCCGACAGTACCGAAGAAGCGGTGGAACGGGCAGTCACTGCCGCAAAGTCTATCAGCGTTAACGGCTGACTCCAGAGCAGATAAGCCAAAAAAACGGCCCGCTTTTAGCGGGCCGTTTTGCTCTGCAACGATCAGCGATTATTCAAACTCGTTCCATGAACGGCCATCACGAGCGATCATGGCCACCGACGCAACCGGTCCCCATGTCCCTGCTTGGTAAGGCTTAGCCACATCACCATCACTGGCCCAGGCGTTAATGATTGAATCCACCCAGGTCCACGCCGCTTCCACTTCGTCACGACGAACAAACAACGCCTGGATCCCACGCATACTCTCCAGCAGCAGACGCTCATACGCATCCGCCAGATGAGACTCGTTAAAGGTCTCAGAGAAACTGAGATCAAGTTTGGTGGTCTGTAAATGATGTTTGTGATCCAGACCCGGCACCTTGTTCATGATTTCGATATCCACACCTTCATCCGGCTGCAGACGAATAGTCAGTTTGTTCTGCGGCAACTCGGCGTAGGAATCTTTAAACAGATTCATTTCTGGGTTCTTAAAGTAGACCACCACCTCTGAACATTTCGACGGCAGACGTTTACCAGTTCTTAGATAGAATGGAACACCAGCCCAACGCCAGTTATCAATGTCGACACGGATTGCGGCAAAGGTTTCGGTGCTGCTAGTTTTGTTGGCACCCTCTTCTTCCAAATAACCCGGCACCTTTTTACCCTGCACAAAACCGGCGGTGTACTGACCACGCACGGTTTTTTCCCGCACATTGGTCTCATCGATACGGCGCAGTGAGCGTAACACTTTGACCTTTTCGTCACGGATGCTGTCAGCACTGAGATCTGACGGAGGTGACATGGCGATCATAGTCAGGATTTGCAGCAAGTGGTTCTGGATCATATCGCGCATCTGACCGGCTTTATCGAAGTAGCCCCAACGCCCTTCAATACCGACCTCTTCCGCCACGGTGATCTGCACGTGATCGATGGTACGGTTATCCCAGTTGTTAACGAAGATAGAGTTAGCAAAGCGCAGCGCTAGCAGGTTCAACACTGTCTCTTTGCCCAGATAGTGGTCGATACGGAACACCTGGCTCTCGTCGAAGAATTCACCGACACTGTCGTTAATCTGTTTGGAGGTTTCCAAGGAGGTGCCAAGTGGCTTTTCCATCACCACACGGGCCGGTTTAGCGTTCAGTTTGGCCTTACCCAGTCCCTGACAAATGGCACCAAAGGTCCCCGGTGGCATCGCAAAATAGTTAATGGTGACACGCTCTTTCTGATCCAGCATTTTACCGAGACGGGTAAAGTGAGCCGCATCATTGACGTCCAGGTTACAAAAATCGAGACGGGCGCTGAGTTTATCCCACAGCGCTTCATCGATTTTTTCTTTCATAAAAGTTTCCAGCGCCTCGCGCACCACTTTGGTGTAGGCCACTTTATCCCAATCAGCACGGCCCACACCTATAATGCGTGAACCCTCATGGATCTGGCCGGCTTTTTCCAGTTGATACAGGGAAGGCAACAATTTGCGGCGTGCTAAATCGCCTTTGGCACCGAAAATGACCAGATCGCATGCCTGGGCCTGATGGGTTACCGCCATTTTACTCTCCTCA
>Ga0157364_1006986_pt1 | contig 11649 bp, 4 predicted proteins | sample AttsexASBM2_FD_111476 | JGI IMG/M metagenome (GOLD analysis project Ga0157364, IMG submission 111476) | Fungus gardens microbial communities from leaf cutter ant in Ribeirão Preto, State of São Paulo, Brazil - Atta sexdens ASBM2 | ecosystem: Host-associated > Fungi > Mycelium > Unclassified ...
AGAGAGAACAAACTACAAAAAAACAAAATATGTTAGTGAAGAAAAAGAATAAACATATATATATAATAAAATATATATATATATATATATATATATATATATATATATATAAAATGTAAATATGTAAATAAATTCTACAAATAAAAAATTATTTATAAATGTAAATAAAAGAATATAAAGGAATTTATTTCTAGGTTCTATTAATCTAATATATAATATTCCGCTTCATAAACGCTCTACAATAATGGAAATCTCTACAAAATCTTTATTTTATAATGCAAATAAAAGTTACGACTTTAATAATAATTAAATTTTATAAAAACAAAGAGAAATTTGCAGATATGGTTTAAGAAAGTGATAAAATCAACCGTTGCATTCTTCTATTCAAAATGTGAAAAAAAAATATTTCCCGAATAATCAGGACAATTTTAACTACGATTTTTTAATTCAGCAAGTAAAATTGAGTAAAAAAAAATGTAAATACAACGATCCTTGCGTTCCCCAAATTGCCTAAAATGCATCAACTCCTTAAAGCTTCTTTGAAAATCAGACAACAGTCAAAATAAAAATTAAAAAATTCTATATATAAATCAATAAGGAAAAGATAAAAATAGCTAAAAGCTAACTCGAATATGTAGACAAAGGAAAAGTCTCTTTAGAGATTCCGCATTGCCTCTGACATCCGCGTTCATTAGCTCTCATTGGTCAATTTTATCTTTTTTATTAATTTTTTCTTATAATCTTTTTTTATTTTTATTATTACCTCTTATTGTCTATGTAAAGAAATTTATCAAGTAATATAAATTTTATTAACTGAAAGGATTAAAATATACATATATACATGTACATGGAGACAAATTGTAAGCGCACTTCCCGCGAATTACTCTTTGTCCGCGATAAATTACAAAGACTACCTGCGCGTGGATGAAAGTGTCGTAGTTTCAATTGACAACGCGATACCGGCTCGGTTAAGAATTCCTCTCGTTAAAACGGAATTTACCCGGACTGCTGGAATTCCGGGCAGTTGGAGAAATGTAATTTGAATTAATAATAAATGTAAAGTGCTGCCGTGCTAAGACAATTTGACTGCGATATTGTGCCGAGATTAACGGTGCAAAAGAATACTGTGCGGATATATTTTGCAAAAGGTTTTTTGCAACTTATGAAAAATTTTGCACGATATGTATACTGCAAATATATAGAACATAAATCATATTATGATCTTGTTGAATTCATGTCCGAGATATCTTTTGACATTATATCACTCAGTTTTTGACCTATTTCATACAATTCGCGTGTGTTCGCAATGTAGCTGCGTGTTCATAATTAAACATATTTATGGATAATAGGCGAAGTTTCGAATTTTAACGACTATGGTATAGCAATTTACCGGAATCCATAATGCAAGTTCATAGCGTAACACACGTATTATTTGTTTTATCACATAACATATCTTAAAACACTTCCACATTTTTTCTAACATATGTTTTCACTATTTACTTTTCAAAAGTGATATACCTAACTAAAAAAATGTGATTTTCGAGTTTATTAACCTGAACGAATTAAATAAACTCTTTTATTAAAAGTTATAATTGTACTTCATAAAAAATCGTCTAAATTGTTACAACCAAAAAAAAGATTAATAATAAGAATAATAAGAATTTTATTGAATCGTATATGTAAATACACAATGAGAAATAAACGTTTAAATAAAGTACTTAAATTTGATATGAAGTTATATACTATATAGTATATAGTTGTTTAAATACATTAGGGATGCGCCGGATCATAAAATTACGAATGCCCGGATATCGGATATCCAGACAAAATATAACATCGGATATCCGGTATCTGATCGAATGTTCAAGAAGGCAATTTCTTCAAGTCAGATATCCAACTGAATTCCGAGAATGTCTTTCTAAAAAAAAAAATCTATAGATATAAAGATTATATTTTTGCAACAATATATAAGATATTATAATATGAATATGCACTTATTTCTAGAACATTTGTATAAGAAAAAAATCAATTTAATGATATTAATTTTCAAGATATATTCCTGGATGTCCGCCTATCCGGATAGTAAAAAAGTGCCGGATAATACCGAATATTTTCCGAATATTCCTACTTTAAACTGCGCGCCAAATTAATTTTTCAATCTTGAAACGTTATATTGACAGAACTATGGTAGTAATATCACAAATTAAATGGCCTAGCAAGTTAATAATTTGATGCTAATAGGCATCTTAGAAAGATCTTTAATGTTAGTATATTAAAATGTAAACATATTAAAATCTTTAAATAACTTTGCAAAAAATATTATCTTGACTATTGAACCCGGATCTTTTGCATTCCGTGTGATTTCCGCCTAAGCGTTCTAAGCCTAAGATCACTAAGGCTTTAACAATACTTTTGGCAATAATTAGAATATGCGTGTGTGCGTGCGTGCGTGCGTGTGTGAAAACAAACGTTTTTATTTCAGGCGACATATAAAGCAAAAAATACTCGTACAAGGAAATTTATAAAAACAATTTTATTGTAGAAAATAAACATTAATTAGTAATTTTATAAAATGAATACATTCTGTTCTAACATAAACGAGCATATTCCTGATTTTTGAAATTAAATTTCTCGTCTGTACGAATATTTTTTGAGCATTCAAATAATACAATTTTTAATTTTCGCTTATTTTTTAGATGATATATTTTGTATAATTAATACACATCTTTTTATATAATTTTAATAAATATATATAATTTTAAGAAATATACAGTCTATTTTATTCTTTATGAATAAATGGTTAATTATCCAATAAGAAATGATCATCGATTAAATATCGAATTGAAATCATCATATTTATATTCGATATCAATTCGATGACTCATTTCTCGCTGGATAATATTTACTTTTTAAAAATAAAGTTTTTTTAAAAAATATTTTCTCTCTACAATTTTTTGCACTCACTCTATATAAACAATGAAAATCTTATTGCGCCATACATGTGAATACACACTCGATAAATAAAGCCCATTATTTGAGCACTTAAAATCCAACTTTGACCGTTATTGATTGTGTGAAAAAAAGATGATTTTTTTTAAATCCTTAAAATCGGTAAACTAAAAAGAAATTTTATAAAGATTATGAAATGAAAATGACAAAAATAACATTAAATGTTAAGAATATATTCTTTTTGCTGATATTATTTAATTAATCAATTATCTGTTGAAAAATTTTCCACTTGTTTGAAAAATTTAATTTTTAGAGTTGTCACTTTTAAAGCAAGAGAGCATATATTTTAAATGTCCTTTCTTTACATTACAATATTTGTTTTTAAAACTGTGCGTTATAAATACGGTAATAACTTACGTTTAATACAGAAGGTGTTATTATATATATATATATAATAGAAACAAATAATGCAAACTTATAGCATAACATGGACGTTATATAAATATCCTTAAATATTTTCATATTTTTAACGAATATCTCCCAAAAAGGGTATAAATATTCTTTTTTTTTAATTATGATATATGTTTTTAAAAATTGTGCGTTATGAATAATAACTCACTTTTAACATAAATAAGATGTTATCATGTCATGTTATCACAAAAAAACTGTAGTCAGTGCTGTTGAATTTTTCGTTAGCTTGTTATATCTTTGTAGAAAAAATACGTTTGCTGATTAATATTATACAATTTATTACTTTACAATTTGTTGCACATATGCATCAAAAGAATGCTGCAACAACAAGGTCAAGTCAACAACAGCATTATCGAAAACAATACATTTATTAGTGCCCGAATCATCAGGATGTTTACGTGCAGAAGTTTGCTATAAAAAGCTACCAACCAGCGGTGGAATGGAAGTTATAGATTTCTCTAGTCTCTGAAAAATATCAAGAAAAGAATCAGTTTTAAGAAATCGTAGATCAGAAAAATGGAAACCAGTTAGAATTTTTTATTTGTTATTTATTATTTGTTTATTAAGAATAATCGCGCTGATAAAATATTTCATTTAACATTCTTAAAAATACAAAATAATCATAAATTCACATTTATGTTTCATATAAAGCAGTAGATTCTTTTCGGGACTATTCTTCGGGATGATGATCTTTCTACATAGAAACATTTGTTTGCTTCTCTTGACATAGTCAAAAAGTTTTCTGCCACTTTGTCATAAAATTAATCCAGTTCAGCGTAATAATTCTATTTTATGATGCTCAAAAGTCATAGTAAATAAAAGAATAAATGTCACAATAAAAATGCCGCGTTAAAATACACGAGAGAACTATGGTGCAACGATGCTTCCACCAACCGAAAGAAAGTCACTGGTTTGTGAAGTCATTCGCGATCCGAGGCGTCGCGGCGTTAAATCATGATGTCTGGGAAAAGTAAGTAGTGCAAACGCATGACTCACCCTCTCTCAAGCGGGTGAAAAAAGTGAATAAAAGCAGAAAAAGTCCTGCACCTCCGTTTGTCGCGCGCATTTGTCGGACACGACTGCGTGTCCTACACAAGGGCCGATTACTGATAAGCTTCGTGCTCTTCGTGCAACGATCACGATAAGAGAATATTCGAGTCGACTTTAACACCTATCGTAGTCTCGCGAGGGAAGCGTATACACGATACATGCCACGGTATATTACATGCAATTCTCCGTTTCCCCGGAGTGCTTATGTTCGCCGCTCCTTGCTTGGCGGATATTTTATTTGCTCAATCCCGAACTAGAGAGAGAGATCGCTTAGTCTCAGAGATGCGTTATTCAGGAAAATTAGTCGACGATTATTCTGAATATTTACCATTAAAATGAAAAGTGAAAGAAATCCAGTGATTTTTCGTTGGATAAAAATCATTCATTTTTCTGGCTGAAAATCATTGGTGAAGGCTGAAGATCATTTTTGAAAATCTGCCATTTCTCTTTCAGAGTTTTAGGTAGTATTTCAACATCTAATTCTAAAATATATTAGAGTTCAAATCGTTTCATTGAAATTGAAAATTTATGAGCAGAATTATCGTATAATTTAAGATTCTATACTAGAATTCTATAAATTACATCGAAATTGGGATATTAACTTTACAGAGATCAGCTTTTCTTGGCTAGGAACGTCAATCGTAAGGCAATTCATACCCCTTTTAAGGGCTCCTTCGTCGGATATATCTTGGTAATTATATTTGAGCAAGACAGGTTTACTCTTGCCGGCTCTTGCTGGCTATGCTCGTCTTATTACTGACCGTATTCATGTCGGGTGATGATGCTCCATAAGACTTAAAATCCTTCATTAATTAGAAATGGTTTCTAGTCACATATTCGCGACCTTCGTCAAAGTGATGTGAATCAGTTCAGAGATATGAATAAATTACTTTAAAATGAGCAAGTGTTTCATTAAATCCGAATGAGTCTCAAATTGATGCAATTCTAACTATTGTTTTCACACCATCTTATTGTTTTGACAGAGATCCTTGTTATAATTAATTTTTTCTCAGTAAAGCATTATTATCTTTAATAACATCGTTATACGAACTAAATACAATTACGAATAGTGATGGTTTATATTCAAAAGCGAACAGCTCTCTTTTTAAATCACTGAATATAGTTTTATGAATATAATTAAAAGTTATGGAGATGTTTCACTTCTCTTTTTCTCCCCTCTCCTCTCTCTCTTTCTCCTTCTCTCTCTCTCTCTCTCTCTCTCTCTCTCTCTTTCTCTCTCTTTCTCTTTCGCAAATATTTTATTGCTATTATTTATGGAACATGCATCATCAAAATAATAAAGTAAGTTCGTTAAATGAATGGCGAGACAACATCAATCTGTATCATGAATATACTAAAAAATACAAACAAAAAAGATACTCAACTACAACAATAGTCAAATGTAGTTGTATTTTCCTCGCTATTTAACTTGCTAGCGGAACGTTTACTATTCGAAACGTGTGACGGATATGTGCCAAGCAAAAAAAGGAAAAGTTAGTGAACTAACAGTGAAATATCGTATTTTTACGCTAATTTATCTCTATTGTAACTGTTTGTTAATGACTATATGGTTCGTCAAATTACTATACTCTATATATTGCATTTCTAAAGCGTTTCTCTTTGTGCAATTAGTCCATCATGAGAGCAACGAAACATTTTCTCTCTTAAATAGCTAATGTTGAATTTGTTTAAGAAAATAAAAAATGACGTTCAACAATATTATATCTTTTAAAATTAAAATTATTGTAATTAGATTCTTTATACGTAAATTATCATTAAATCCAGGAGAGAGTTGCCGAATGCATATCTCTTAATCTACTTTTATTTTCCATTTGGTACTTTTTATACGTAAATGAACATTAGAAATTGTAACTTAAGGTTTTGGACGCTTATTATTACACAGTTAACTTTCACCAATAACAAATTAATTTGTTATAAGTCTTTTTGGAACATACTGCAAAAGGTGCGATTTAGGTAACCAGTTGCTTAAATTATATATAAATTATATAAATTATTAAAATAATTTTATAAATTGTATATATAAATAATTAAAATAATTTATTGAAGGAAATCAAATATTTTATAATTATTAAATAATAATGAAATAATATTAAGTAATAATGAAAAGACAAATGACGTCAAAGTAAAATTGACTTAAATATATTTGTGCACTTGACATATGTACTGATATCAATTATCAGTTTTATTATTGTCAATCAGTCTTATCTTGTGATGATACGATTTAGGAAATTTGATGGATTTTGTGAAAATATCGATTTAATCTTTATAGTGATTAAAACGTATATAAAATGAATGTAAAATATTCTATAATCAATCTTTTTATTAAAAAATACAAAAATTTTTAATAAAATTGAATGATCGCGTTATTAGTAGCTGAAATGATTAAAAATTAATAAATGTACCTGATTTTTAAAATGTCGCTAACATTCATAAAACAAGACTAAGCTATTATATTTTTGTCTATATTATTCATTTCTCATGTATAATATTTTATATTATTGTTACTAAATATTGCCTATATTAAGTAATGATATAAAATATTGATAAATATGATGAGATATGACTTAAGCAACCAATATGCATTCGGCAACTCTTCCCTACTTCTTTTAGAAAAATATTTCTGCAATGCTTTAGCAAAATACATTTTACAATTTTATTAATATGATTGATATTAATAATTTTTAATATTATTATCATTAATTTATTAATTTTTTTGTTCTGAACCAATTCAAAGTAATAAGCATTGAATATCATTGTTGATGTTATTTATCTTTGCTAATCGTTTATTTTATTCGTATGCAATGTACATGCGCTTTAAGGGTGATATACGCTATGAGAGTTAGTTGGATACCTGCCAACCACGTTGCTCAGCATCGAATTGTTGAAATACTGTGTGGAGCAGCTTCAACGACAGCATTACCTGTGTGATTACTTGATCGCGATGCCGATTGCCATCGTTGAGTTTCAGACGAACGCAAAGTATCGAAATGTTATGCTATGATATATCTAATCAAGTATCACGCGGACATTTATCTCATATTTATGATTTAATCCCAAGCGACAATAAAATGTCCCGATACATTGAAGGAACGAAAAAATACACAACGAAAGAACAACTGGATAAACAACAGCTGAAGAAATGGCTGCAATGTCATAAAACTCTGTACTACACTGATGGAACATCAATTTTTATATCGCGATTTCGACACGATGAAACTTTTACACGAGTGAAGAATCTACTTGATTTTCACATTAACTCCTGAGATTGAGTCATTTGCATAACTAACTTCGAGCAAGCATCGCTGTTGTCAATAGCGATATTTTTCTATTTATGATTTCTTTATGTTGGCAACTACGCATTTAATGATCGTATCAATTTTTCTATATGTTTTTTTAAAGAGATAAAAAATAGTTTTAAAATTAGCGAACGTTGTATACATTAGTACATGAAATAAAAAGTGCGATCGCATTTGCACACAATTGTAACTGTTACAGTAATTGAGATGAGATTTGTAAATGGATATTTACAGCGCAAACAGTAATATTAAAGCGCAATATATAAGCGTGTTTAATTCTCAGTTGACAAAAACTATCATACCGAAAAGGGGTATAAAAAAAATTGCATTCCTTTGGCGCGTGAGTAAAATTTTTACATGCAAATTATTTTTCGTATTGCTTATATTACTGCGATCCGGAATAAACGAACGGGGCTTTACTTCAAAGGCCAACGGTTATTTTTGTGACACGTGTGCCTCGAAAATGGCAACTGTGCCATGTGGTAACAGTAGTAACAAGAAATAAATCCTGGGGCGCTCGCAAAACTGTTCCAGCTTTGTTTCCAACGGCTTGGAAAAATGTTACTAACTGCCGCGGTATGTCACACTGAGCTTGTAATACACCGTGGCAATTACAGCGTTGCCTCAAGCGCAGATTTTTCCTGAATTTTAACAAAATAATCCGGCAAAATTTGTCATCGCTCCGCGACATTTGCGATAGACGGTTATGCTGATCTTGTATAACGTTTCAGTTACCATTTCGATCACTTGGTTCTTAGGACTACAAGATGCAAAGCAAAAATTTCCACGACAAATTTTATACCATCTTATACTATGAGATTGGAGCAAAAGTTTATAGCACTGTAGCACTGCTTAATTTGTCTCATCATACGATTTTTTTTTTAAGTTAGCAATTGTACTATTTGATAGAGCAAAGTTTCAGCTTTAAGAATCTGTTTTTTAAATTGCGGCAATGATTTTTAACGAAGTTATGAGCAATCAAAATCAAAATGTTTCTTTTATTCAATCAACGATAACTCCACAAAAAAAAGGGGCTTGCCCTTCATGATTCTGCAACTCCAAGACGGTTCGCTATTGTTCGCGATTCATGATACGTCGTTTTCGAAAATTAACAGTAAGTTTCGCGAGCCAAAGAAGCCTTTGTAAGTAGACAAGCCGACAAGGCACCTTGGATCAATAATCGCGTTCAGCAGAATGCTTATTTTTGCAAATGTTGAAAATTTTCTTCGCTGATAACTATATAAAAGATCTAAAAGTATAATTCAATCAGCACGAAAGAAATTTCCAATAGTAGCAAAACAAATATTCTATCGAATGTAATTAATGCTTGCAAAAAATCATTATATAAATTTTTTATGTAATTATAGAAACTCGATTTTTCGATAATTTTTTCATTATCCTATTCCACATTGTGACTTGAATGATCAAAAAGCAACTTAATAAGTGTCTCAACCAGCAACAAGCTTTTATACATTTATATGCAGGTACAAAGAAATTGAATGATGCAACGATACACGATAGTTAATTTTTTCGTTCAGTCAATGCACGTGCTACGGATTAGCGAGTTCTTTGATTTACGTAACTTACCGATAATTTAGCGAGTCAACGAGTCATGGATTACGAATTGCGAAAGCCAAACAATAGCGAGCCATCCTGTTCCTGTGGCGTGTAAAGACTTATCGAGCTATAATTCGTCATATGGCGAGTCTGGCTCAGCGCCGTAATTTTTGTATATCAATCAGATTCAGAAAGTTTTTTTTTATATCAATTTAGAGACTGATTCTGTAACGAGCTTAGGCGAACCAAGACAGATCACGAGCCATGCTGAGATTTGAGTCATGGAACACTACCTTTAGAAATATTTTTAAGAAACAATTTTGCAGGAAAAGTTTTAAATTTTTACGTTAAAAAATCGCAAATTTTTCGCAAATTTTTGTATACATATGATAGGCCTACAAAATGAGAAAACAATTTTCCATCTTGTAATTTTCTATATGTAAAAATTAACCAAACTCACAAACATAAAAACTGAAATGACATAGTGACTTTTCGAAAGTAGAAATTTTAAGCTTTAAAAGAATTTTTTTTAATTGAAATTTCATTCATTTTTAATGAAGTTACAGCTGCTTGATCTTAAAATTCATTATAAATTGTTCCAGTTCATTGTTTCAAGCTTTAGATTCTTTATGCGCGCGCACACACACACACACACACACACACACACACACACACACACACACACACACACACAACACGCGCGCGCACGCGCGCACGCACGCACGCACGCACGCACAATATTTAGGTGTAAGTTTTGTGTGAAAATATAGCTTCTTTTTCTTTATTATAATTTTATAATAAGATATCATTTATGATTCAACGTTTATTTCTGCATATTAACGGATCAATTCTAAGTAGAATCGTAAGACTTATAACATGTTCTCATAAGACTTGTAAGAGCTTACAAATGCTTATAACTTTATACAATATCTTTACAAACAATTTCTTATTAGTCGTAAGGTTTACGAGAAATCGCAGATATTTACAAATGATCGTACGTCTTACAGTAAACATATGACTGACATTATACACAGTAACAGAATTATAATAGTCATAAGTTCTTTACAACTTTTATGTGAACAAGTTACGAATCTTACGATTCTGCTTATAATTGACTTATCCATATATAACCAATATATGAGTTAAGTCAATTATAAGCAGAATCATAAGATTCGTAATTTCTCATAAAAGTCAATAACCGATATATCGTAATTCTAAATATTATAAGAAAGTATAACATATCTACTTTTTCAACAGTCTTTCGAATCATTCAAAATTTGATAGTCCCTACACGTAACAAAAACTAAAAAGTTGTCGACAATTTTCGAAATAGAAAATTGCTCGAAACGAAATAACGAAAGAAACATTTTACGATGGTACCCTTAGGAGGCTGTCGATGTTCAAAGAAGTAACCGAGATCCAATGATACGAATCCTATATATCTCTTGGACTATCCCAGGAACTCTATACACTATCGAGAAAAAGTCACATAAAATGGCGGTATTAAGGTCGGTGAAACGAAAAATATCAACGAAATCGATACTTTCCCGATTTCTCATAGATACGTCTTGCTGAACGATTCAATTGACGTAATGTAGTCGTGTTCTTTGTATCATTTAATTAACTTCCAATGAAATTTATTGAAGTTTTTTTACAATTGATAATTCATATTCCTATTGAATTTAATGAGGAAGTTGGTTCTTATTTAGTTGAAAGGCCATTTATCGTAACTTTGATTATCGGATTTCCGAAGTCAATTGAAACCATTCAATATTCGTTGTGTGTTAGAGAAACTTTTACATAGATTAATTACTTGAGAAATCAGGAGATAATAATATTATTTGTTGAAATTAACTTAATGTCATCTAGAAAAAACTATTAAGAAAACAATTTTATAAAATTTAATAATTATGAACACATGCATAAATAGTATTATATCGAAATATTAAAAAAATTTTTAAATAAAAGATAAGTACGTTTTTACTATTTTATAATTTTATAAGTCTTATTCCATGTTATAAATAAAATAAGGACTATATATAGAAGTAAGAATAAATTATGTAAAATATAAAAATGTTATTTACCGAAATCAAATTAATGTTATCTCAAGAAAAATACTGAGAGAACAATTTTTTTATTAAGATTTGTACGATTAATTATAGATAACGTTATATCGAAATAAAAAACTGTTTTTAAATAAAAAACAAATACCTATTTATTATTTTATGATTTTATATGCATTATTTTATATTGTAAAATAAAATAAGAGGCTATACATATATGTGGCTAAGTAAGGAAAATCCAA
>Ga0157364_1006987_pt1 | contig 11649 bp, 1 predicted proteins | sample AttsexASBM2_FD_111476 | JGI IMG/M metagenome (GOLD analysis project Ga0157364, IMG submission 111476) | Fungus gardens microbial communities from leaf cutter ant in Ribeirão Preto, State of São Paulo, Brazil - Atta sexdens ASBM2 | ecosystem: Host-associated > Fungi > Mycelium > Unclassified ...
ATATATATATATATATATATATATATATATATATATATATATATATATATATATATATATATATATATATATATATATATATATATATATATATATATATATGTGTGTGTGGTTGTGTATCTAAAATAAAAAGGAAATATTTTAGAATACCATATTATGGAAGCGAGAAATTATTGTCATTATTACATAATGAAATAAAAGATTAATTTGAAATCATATATGTCACATCTTTGTAATTTATATATTCTTAGGCTGAATTCGGAAACATTATCCGAGTACCTCCTATGTCGTTTTGCCCTTGTTGTTCGTTCAATGTTAAATAAGATGATACACGATCCACCAGTAATGTTTTCGAATACAGTCATAGTATAACTTTTTGTAAGCTTTGTATAAGATATATCTTAATTGGCATACAATATTGTTTGTATCCAAAGTAATTATAATATTCTTTACTTCTAATTTTTTAGTTCTGACACTCTCCAATTGCAAACCTTTGTTATACTCTACATTTGGAGAACTGTATTGTGTGGTGGAATGATTTGAATATGGTAGGATATCTTAAGATATTATATTAATAGGATATCTTATAACATCTTACGATATTTTACAATATTTTCTTTAGATATTTCTTTAGATATTATATTAATAGGATATCCATAGGATCACTTTGTCAATAAGGAACAATTTGGGATATCAAGATAAAGTATGCTATATGGATCAGGATCATTACTTTGACAATATATGTTAAGATCAAGATTATTGGAGGAAACTCTTCTCTAAATAGGATATTTACTCTTTCGTTTGTACAATACATTACAATATTAAAAATTCAGATAATCTGTAGATTATCTGAAAAAAATTAATACTTGATATAAAGTTTATTACACTATCAGTGAGTTACATATTGGAATAAGTATAGTCAAACAAAACCCAAGTATGGAATCATAATTTTGTAAAAAAGTATAATTTTGTAAAAATTTATGAAATTCCGTATAAAGATTTTAACATTTTGGCAACATTATTTAATTATGTACATAATTGTATTATATCAAGAATCATATGTATTTTGGTGGTTATCGAAATAATTGAAGTCGTCGGATCAGATATTAAAAGACAATTTATTTTACAAAGTTTGAAGCGCGTCTTCTTACCTTTGTCTTGAAGTCGACTCTTTGACCTCACATTCTCGCGCTCGGTCTCTCGCGAATATTCTCCGCATTCAAAATAGGTTTATTGCTGTATCTTTACAATATTGAACAATCAGTTAAATTTTAATCAGATTATTATAACCTTTTTATATTCTATTGCATATAATTACTGATTATATATTAAATTATTATTTTCTTACACATCGATACAAAATACTTTGCATGTTCTACTTTAAGTGGTCGAAGAAATGTAAAAACAGACGATCGACACTAGGAATTAATGTGTTTAAAAGACTTATGTCCATTATCTATATTTCTGCGAACGATGAGCCGTGTAGCAGACAAAATCTTCGTATATGTATATTTTCTGTATCTGGTGCTGCGTATACATTATTTCTCCGAATCATGACAATATAATTGCCACAATATTAAATAATCATAATATATGTAAGGTACCTTCGATAAGTTTGGAAACACTCCACGTTTTACAGGAAAACCATTACATGATAGCGATCTATATATGTTTTTGATTTAAATACGTTGTAAGACGTCTAAATGACGATAAACATTTTTATCTAGAACACCTATAAGATTGTACATACCGAAAATATGTCAGACAATAATTTTATAACATCGAAGCGCTCAAGAATGAATTACGTGCTTTGGTCTATTGTGTATATATTGTCACACTTGTTTTTCAACGTCGTCAATTACTTGCGTTCGTTGTATGTACACAGATCATTTCATTGTAATTTAACAGTTTTTATAAATGTATATTTTTTTGAGTCGCAAGTTGATTTCAGATTCCGTAAAAATTGTAAAATGGTCCCGAATAATTAGATTTCGTATGAATCGATTTTGAATGAATTTTAATTAAAATTCCACATTTTAATAGCATGTTATTATAGATAATGTATGTATGTATGTATGTATGTTTTTATTTTGTCTTTTTTTAATTAAATAATAATTTACGAACCAAAATATATTGATTTTATTATATATTTTTCTTAAATTGCGCATTTTTATAATGTGTTTTCAAACTTACGAAAGATACTGTAGTAGTTTGCTATAAATATCAGAAGTCTATTTTGACGGTACTGGTAGAATAAATATCAGAAACGTCTAATCAGATGATATTGATTATAATAAATATCAAAAATGTCAGTTGTGACAGTAACATATATATACGCACGCACGCACGCACATATGTTGAAAGAATTTATTTTTATATACAGCACCTTCCATAAGTTGAGAAACATTATAAAAGTGTGCAATTTAAGAAAAATATGTAATAAAACCGATATATTTTGGTTCATAAATAATTATTTAATTAAAAAAAAAACGAATGAAAAGTACATACATACATATCTATAATAACATGCTATTAAAATATGGAATTTTAATTAAAATACAATTCTTGTGATATGTATACACAATGCACGCAAGTATGACGTTGCAAAAGTGACATATATAAATATTAGATCAAAACGCAAAATTTAACCTTGAACGTTTCAATGCTAAAATGATTATCCGACATATTTTCGGCATATACAAGCTTATAGGTTCCAGACAACTATGTTCTGACAACGTTAGAACGATATCGCAAACATATGTTGAATATGTCGTCAAGATATTCGAGACGCGTCTGTGATGTACAAAATATTTCTTCAGAATCTACTATGTCCATGGTTTCTCATTCCGTAGACTTTCGCAGGGTTTCTTAGTGATATACCATAGTTATTCTGAAATATATGAGTATGTCTTCAATACACGTATTATATCTCTATAGTATCTGCGTGTATCATAGTGATATCTCTAGTATATCATGCACATATTGTATACACATGTACATATACACAGCTTCGCGCATAGTGCGCGTATACAGTGCTGAACGAAAATATTGGTACACGATTACTACTATGAAATAGTATTTTAAGAGAATTAAATCTTCGAAAATATTTTTATTTTATAGTAGCATCCTCTGTGTCAGTACTTTTGTCCAACATTTTTGTATATTAGATTCAAAATTAGATTAGATTAGTGAATATGTTAGAAGCTGTAAGCTTATTAGACACAGCGTTTCATTTTGCTACGTGACAGGCGTTTCCACGTCTAATATGTAGGAACCATATGTCAGCATCATTTTCCAGCATAAATATTCAAATAAGAACATTAACCGAGATGCGTCCGCGGATAAGTACGGTTTTTCATGACTTTCAATCGCAGAACTTTGTTAGACAGTACTCAAGATGATCGTAAAATAAAAAACTATGAATGTCAGCTTAAATGATGCGATGATTTTTTTAGAAATGATATTACGCGAAAGTAAGAATTTCGAATTTCGGCACAGATTTCAATCCGAAATTCCGAAGAGCCATCGTAAGTATGTAACATAAAGATTAGATTATCACTGATGCAGGTAGCGTTGGTTCTGTATTCAATATTGTTTATTCTGAAAATGTATTACAAATATACATGAGAGATAACGTAAGAATATTTTAGAGACATTTTGGGTATGTTTGATATAATAACAATACATTTAGTATCAAAATTGAAATAAATTATTTAATTATATTTAATACATCTTAACAATATACAAAAAATGATATTTTACTGAGACGTCACATATGTTTCCAGTTTCTTCAGTATAATCACAGTACATTCAGTATAAAAATAGAAATTAGCATGATATCATGTACTATATGGAGTGTTCTAGATAAAAATGTTTCTTATTATTTAGACATCATACACATTTAAACCAAAAACATGTATAAATCACTCTCATGTAATGATTTTCCTGTAAAACAAAAGGATGTTCCCAAACTTATGTAAAGCGTATTGTATATGTATCAATCAATAGTCTTGATATACATATTATATCGGCGTAATATTAAGTTTAAAACACAACAATTTCATAGCTGCCTTTAATATATATGTCTATGTATAATTTTGTGTACTTTAATAACATTGACATTTCTAACGTCAAGATATCACTGAAATGTCGTTTGATGTTATCTCGCTATTTACATAAGATGATATATTGTAACAATATTACTGTAAAATTTTAATGCTATTTTTCAACGTGTAATATATTAATAATATTTTTTTAATATTTAATTAAATACATAATATTTCCTATGTTGAAATATTATTACAACATTAGGGAAAGACCGCCCGAAAGTAGCGCTGTTTATAAGTGTGTATTGAGCTTTACGGCGCAACTATTAAATCGCAGCAGCTGTAACTCACACAGAAACCCTCCAATTTAGCCAATCTAAAAGTATAAAAGATATTAAAAACAGGGCAAATAAGAGTTAGCGTGGTAATTAGTACGCAATTTAATCTTAAAAAAAATTATAATAAACTTATTGTGAAAAATATTGCCTCGACCGGGAATGGAACCCGAATCTCTTGCATTCCGTGGGAGATTCTCACACGGAATGCAAGAGATTCGGATTCCATTCCCGGCCGAGGCAATATTTTTCGCAATAAATTTATTACAGTTTTTTAAGATTAAATTTGAGAAATTTGGGAGAATTGTTAATATTTCAGATTGATTGCGTTGAAAATCCGATCATATCGGTATGCAATTATAATTTCTGAAATTAATTCGTTTATATAAATAATATGTAATAATTCAATATCTTAACATTCAGACCGTAGTGGCACTTCGTATTTAAAGTAATGTATTAACATAAAGTAATATATGTAACATAAACAGTTCTGTTTTCAATTATTGTTTATAATATAAAATATTTAATAACTAGAATAAAATCCAAAGAAAACGGACTCACCCCAAACACGAAAGAAAGTCATCCTAAAACATTAGATCAAATAATAATAAGATAACGATGAAGTACCATTCCAAATTAATTGCAGATTGAGAAAATCTTATTACACACATGTTGTACTCATAGCTCGTGAGAAACATAACTGATACCTCTCACTTATTACAATATTTAAATTGATAAAATTTATATAATAAGTAAGATGTATCGGTCATTAAAGTAAATATTAAAAGAAGGAGCAACGTCTATATATAAACAATGCAGGGAATTATGGTATATAAGTCAACTAAATAAAACTATTTTAGTCTTTTAATATCTGTATATAAGTATGATGAAGGCTCTCCCTATCTGAATGTAAATTGAGACTGTACTCTTGCATAAGGATATATTCTTGCATTCAGATATTAATCGTTTTTTAAGGAAACTCTCTTTATCTAGTACTATGATATTCTCTCAGTTAAAATCATATCAAAAATTAATTCGATATTCTGTAAATTAGTTCGATATTCTGTCACCGAGTGATTATTAGTATTATGGTTAATGTGATTACGACACTCTAGTTTTAAGTTTCCTTCCTGTTTGTCCGACATATGAAGCATCACAGGATCTGCACGAAATTTTATAAACGATTTTTTTTTCTTTTCTCGTGAGAGGATGTCTTTTTGTACCCTAATCAAACTGTCTAATTTGTTTAAACCAGAAAGCTAATTTGATAATAAAGATGTTGCTAATTCTTTTAAATTCATCCAAAATTTTAGGGGAGGAGGATGTAAGGAAGCACAAACCAAGAAGTGCAATCTTTATCAATTTTTATCTTTTAATTTAGTCTGTTATTTTGTGCCTTTATGAATTAAAACTTTCATCGTGCATTAATATTGTTAAAAATTAGATTATGAAGTCTCAAGTGTAAAATCAATAAGATTTTTTGAAACTGCCATAACAATGTCGTCAACATAATAATAATAAAACAAGGACTGATAACACCTAGTCTCCTTGGCTTCTAAATCCCTCATCACCAAATCAGCAACAATTGGAGAGAAAGGAGATCTTATAGGAGTAATTTTGTTTGTAAAAATAGCCATCGAAGCAAAAATAAGTTGAATCTAGAACTAGCCAAACTGCAGAAATAAATTCTTCTCTTGGAATGTTCACTTTATTCATAAAAAAATTCCATCTCTTATCTCAAAGTCGAATATTTGTAAATAAGGACATAACATCTAATAAAATTATATAAAACATATGATCAGTTCCAAATCGTGTCCCTTTAAATTTCTATACCAATTGAAAATTATTGTCAATGTGTTGAACGATTTAGGTATATATAGGCATATTTTTAGAGATGATGCCATGGAAAAAGTAGAGTCGTACAGAAATTTAAAGGAACACATCTGTAATAAACTCATATCTTGCATATTCCGAGAGTAATAAATTCTGATGACACCAATTTCAATACCAATTTTAAGCAGGCGACAGATTTTTTACTTTACTCTTGTTTTGCTAAAGCTCTTGTTATGCTGAGTTTTTTTGTTGTTATTAATACTATTTCATAAGTGGATTCAAAACTATGATATTTCGATAGCAACAAATTAACAATAAATTTTTACGTTATTTTTACACAGATCGGCTTTGTTTTATATATATATTGTTCCGCTAACTTAATTTCCTTTCAGCGGAACATTTAAAAAAAACTGACAGAACAATAAATTTTTTTATTAGCAACTTTTAGCAACAAATAAAAATGTTAGTTAGAATTAATTCTGCTCGCTTTGTTCTGTTAACTTATAAGATGTTAGCACTTTACTCGTATAAAGAGGCAATGAGTGATCATTTCGGGGGTGATTTTCCGGTCAAACAGGATGAGCACAAAAAAATCCGGTCAAACGGGATGAGCACCAAAAATCTTGTTGTGCATGAAAACACGTAGAGGAACAATTTAAACTTAACTTACAATCAATTCACTATCTATTTTTTAATTGGCACTTTACTTTTATTAGAAGAGTCTTCACTTCGATCACTTCGATCGGAGGTAATTTTCCGATTAAAGGAGATGAGCACCAAAATCTCATGTATTTTGAAAGTATAAATGGAGAAATAATTTGAGCCTACAACAAATTCGTTATCTTTATTTTAACTGGTACTTTACTCTTGTACCGATGTTATATATATCAAATTTTATTGTATAGTTTTTAAACCGTTACATTAATTTTGATTTTATTTTGAAAACACATAAAATCACTTAATTTTACTTTACTCATTTTTTTATTTTGTGTTTAATTTAATGAAGGATATGCTAACTTAATTTAACATTAAGCTAAACTCTCACTTTCAATCGCGATTTTCTGCTAACCGATCGAGCACAAAAATTGGCACTAAGGCACATAAATAATATTAAAATTATTAATAACATTATGATACAACAGAATTAAATGATTAACAAAAATTAACGTTAAAATAGTTGGTAAATAATCAAAATTCTATATCGAACTGATGTACATCTCTGTCTTACATCGAATCGAATTGTTTTATATACCTGTCTGCTTGCTAATTGAAGAAAAAAAAGAATAAAAGCAAAGTCTATAATATTGATGCGTTTGCAGTCAATGCGCCAAGTATCAAAGGGATGTGAGCTTGGGGGAAAACGTAAATGACGCACCCTGGAGACAGATGCCACAATATCATCAAATATACTAGGTTGCGTCAATCAAATGATTGCATATTTATTCATTTTTTTGCAGACATAGGCGAACCGAAGCAAGCCTGTCTATAATTTACAGGCAAACTTAACGGGTGTTCTGGTTGTCATTCATTTAATATCTACACAATGTAAGCAAAAGAAATACAATTTTAATATAATTGAGATATATATATTCGTATAATCTTCCTTTAAAGAAGAATATCGATAAAAAAGTTACCAACCAACTCTCTGTTATTTAAAAAAAATATGAGAAATCCTATATATATATATATATATATATAAGATAAATAATCCAATAATGAACGATGTAAATTTCATATTTAGAGGCTTATATCTTTCTCAGTTATTAAGTTGAAGGTCTGAATTTTTGAATACGGTTTATAAATTTAGTTGGCTACATATTATAAATAATAACTCTTAAATTATTTTTTAAGTTTAGCCACATTCAATTATTTCAAAAAATGGAAAGTGATTCATTTTGTATACAATGGATGTGTCCACAACTGTGCTATTTTTAATAATGAACCACATTTTATACTCTGAATTTAGAATTATTTTAGTTTTGCCATATTTTAAAATGTTTATTTAGAAAATAGATAATTATAAGATGATAAGAATTTACGAGGCCGATTGCCGCGTTTTTCTGCCAGATTCTTTTGTTTTGAGTGAAAATGCATCGAATGAGAGTATACTTTTATTAAAATTTTAGATGGAAGGGAGTCGTATCCTAAATAATTATCACAATGAACTATTATTTTGAAAGTTACCGTAAAAAATTATGTGGTTTGCAATAAATGATTCGTTGTTCACGTCAAAATGATTCATTGTAGACCACGTAATCTTTTCCATGATTACCTCCAAAATAATGCGGTAAAATGATACAACAGAAAAAAATTGCTTACAGAATAATAAAAAAAATGTGCACACAAAACATTTGCACAACAAAAAAATAACAGTTATAACAACAAAAACATTAAAAAATGCGAAAAGAAAAAAATTTACTTTGCAAACCAAAATTCTTGAAATATAATTTCACATGACTGTATAATATCACATGATCGCGTCCTTGGCGCGATTTGCTAGGCGATTGGAGAATCGAGAAAGGGTTCAAATACAAGTTGCATGATAACGTCGAAATATTGCTATGGTCATAGGTTCAGGTAATGTATTGAGTTGTCCGGAAAGTTCGTGCCGATGTTGAAGGAAAATTGAAACGCAGAAAATTTTAATTTAATAAATGTATACTAAAATTTAAATTTTAGTCGGCACGAACTTTCCGGACAACCTAATATTACTTGTTCACTGTTGGACTACCTACCCTACTATATAAATGTGCGCATGTCCTAAAATCCGTTAATGTCCGAAAATCTTTTATTAATATTCATAATTAAAAACTTATGTACGTTCAAAGTTAATTATAGATATTAATATATTAAGTACAATTTTATTTTTTAAGATTATAATGTGAATGCACAACAAATTGGAAATAAAAGCTCTAAATAGTCAAGCTGATTCTTAGGTGCTATTATAAATAATTTCAGCGTGTGAATTTATATATCTATTCCTGCAAATTGTGCATCAAATTTAATTTTCAGTCTCGAAACGCAATTATAACAGAACTAAAGAATAATATTACAAGCTAAATTGATAAGCAAATTAATAATATTGGTATTTATAAGTATTTTAGAAGATGTTAATGTGATGCTGATATACATCAGTAAATAATTTTGTTGCGAAAAATATTACCTCAGCCGGAAATCAAGATCCTGGTTTAATCTTCGGCTAAGATAATATATTTTTCAATCATGCATGGTTTTCGTGTGCACATAGTGCAAGATATAGTTATATTTTTTACTAACGAACCTAATGAATATAATAATATTTTGTGAAACATTTCGATCTTGCAAATTCATCACACTTTATCCAAGAGAGAAGAGATATCTTATATCCTGCAAACGTTCTTAAGACATTTACAAAACATCCTTTGAATATTTTTAGAATGTCTCCGTTGAATAAAAATAATAGAATTGTTCCAATGATTACGGATGAATGTTCTCAAAACTACTAATTTCTATATCTTGTAGATGAATGTAGGATTTGTATAATAAAGAGTTCATTTGAATCATGAAATTATATAACTCGATGTCCCGTTTAGTAACTAGACATCCCTATGTTATAATATTTAGAGATGCTATATAATATTAGGTGTATTAGAGAAATTGTTTTCTTTTAAAAATGCATATATCGGAAACAAAATTAAACAAATTTTATTTATTAATAATTATTTCGTTCTCAAATTATTTTTCAGGTAATAAACGATTAAAGATCTGTAAGATATTTTTAATAAATTAAGCTTCCAAAGTAAAGAAACAAGTTTTGGGAATTAATTTTCTGATTTAATTCCAAGCGAATTTCATTTTTCAAATTCTGGAAGAAAAAAGAGTTTAAGTTTATAGAAAAACGTTTTGTTAAAAGAAAGTCAATTCCGGATTAGAATCTGCGAATGAGAAAAGACACTTCAACGACAAACTTTTGTTACACCCGATGTATATGTAAGCACTTACGTCATGTTTAAAGCCTATCGATGATCGATGCCACCACTTGCATCCTGATAACGTCCTTGATATGATTTCGAGGTTTTGATTCGGAAATCGAAGAAAACTACCTTGCCAAGCAATCGAGCTTATTTCCGTCTCGAGAAGACGAGGAATAAGAAGAAAGGCAAAGAGACGGAGAACAAGAAAATAAAATAAAAGAAAATAAAAAACACACATACGTAAATGCCGATGGAAGAGGATCGAGAAAAAGAGAGAAACGGGTAAAGCACGAACAGAACACGGATGAAGAATAATGAAGAAAGAGCGTGGGCGGGAAAGAGTTAGCGGTCAGGGGGCCAGCGGGGATAAACAGGATAGAATATACGGGAGAAAGGGGAAGAAGGAAAGAAGGGAGGAGAGGAAGAGGATGCAGACCACGATTCAGCGGATTTTCAACGTAGCTGCACATCTCGCGTAGGGGTGTGCGACTCTTAATGCAGAGGAACCGCCCCCTGAAATCGCGCAGCCAATGGCGCGGCTGTCTCCGATGCGCGAGCTTGGGGGTTGTTAACGAAGAGTCGGAAATACCCCCCTCGTTACACTCTCACCCTTCCGTAACGTAGTGACGATTCATCTCGCAGTGCTCTCGCCATGTTCGCGCTGAACGAGTGGCCCGTTTTACTACAGTGAGGATCTCCATTGGAGTCGGCCGGTGAAGTCGCCGAGGAGGGTCATACATTCCTGTAATCAGTCAATCCTGCGAATCCAATCGAAGAAACGCCGCGGGACCAAGCGCGCGCGGTCGCTTACTATGGCGGGCCCATACTTATCGCCTCTTGGGCCTCAAGCCGATCTGCTTACCGAGTACATGTTCGGGCGTCGTCGTCAGGTCAGTGTACGTTTCTCATAATTCCATTAATTTTTTAAATTTGTTGCTAGAGTTGATCATCATCATTGTTCATTAATCGAGCTTAATATGGTTTTTTGCTACACGACTTTTTGCGAATTCTCATCTATATTCATATATTTATATACATTTAAATAACTCGACTTTCGAAGTATTCTTCGATATAAAAAATCTAAATAAAAAGTACATATGAATATGAGAAATGAAACTCGCGGCTACAGTTTGGACAGTCATGTGAAATTAATAACGAATTAGATTGGATGTACTTAGTGCTTACTGGTCCACATTATAATCATCATACAAAAATTTACATAAATATATGTTTAACATATAAATAAATTAAACAATGAAAATCCTCAATATATTTTATTATGTTTATGTTACTATATTACTGTTAAGTAAAATCTGTATTTTATAATTCGAAATATTTTTATTTTACACAGATTTAACAGTTGTGATATGAACTAGTGCATCTAACTAGTCCGCATTTGCTATTTGTATGTGTACAACATACATAAATGATGTATAGAAAATAATATATATATATATATATATATATATATATATATATATA
>Ga0157364_1006988_pt1:5000-11649 | contig 11649 bp, 3 predicted proteins | sample AttsexASBM2_FD_111476 | JGI IMG/M metagenome (GOLD analysis project Ga0157364, IMG submission 111476) | Fungus gardens microbial communities from leaf cutter ant in Ribeirão Preto, State of São Paulo, Brazil - Atta sexdens ASBM2 | ecosystem: Host-associated > Fungi > Mycelium >...
AAATGCAAATTCTCGGGGAATTTATATTGTTCCGTATTAATTTTCAACAATATGTATACAGTCAAAATCGGTAACGCATTTTGTATCAAGCGTAGGATAAAAGCTGTTTAAATATATTTTCTAGTTATTACTTTACTTCTCTACCCGAATTGATTAAATACATCTATTTCTGATTATCAGACATAAGTAGTGTAAGTATAAGTGCGTAAATATAAGTACACTTATTTCTTTGGTATATTCTTCTTTTTGGTATATTCTTCTTTTATCAAATATTTAGATATGAAAATTTGAAATTTAAATTAAAAATTTTCCAAAATAAAGCGCGCGTGTGGATATTCGTCATATTTCTTGAACATCCCTTACACATAAATTGACACGACAAAAAGCTCGACGCCACTTGAGTCGATCGTACGGCGGTAAATCTGTAAAATGTGAATGTCGCTTAAAAGCATCAAGTGTCCTGCCACGGATATAGTAAAAAAAGGTTAATTTGGCTCATGATGTGTCGAAGCTTTGCCGATGACAGGAAAAAACCTCGACAATTTCTATTCAGCCACTATGGGCGAACAAAAGGACAATGCTACCGGATGATTCAGTTTCCTTTCCTGTTGTTTCCTGTCAACCGAATTAAAGAACAAGAGCGCTTTGTCGGAGAATCAATGGAATGCACGAGGCGCGCAATATGCACTCGATAGAATGCCGGCGCAAAGGGCAAAAAGCACTTGTACATTCGATACTGCTGAAATGGAAAGAGAATATCAGCGGAAGGCGACTCTCTTTTTGCATTCTCATATTCTTGCGTATAAGATGATCTGTAATAATCAAAATCCGCAAAATAATTTGCCCCGTGATCGTGAGTTAAAGATTGACGTAACGAATGGCTACAGAATGCGATTTACTGCCGTAGTAAAGCGTTTATTAGCTTCACGAGCATTCACGTCGGCGTCGTAATTGCTCGCTTAACTTTGACATATAACTTATAAGCATTGAGAACGTCAATTTTTCAACACAAAATTAAGCATTTTAAGCTTAACGGAGTAATTTTCCATTTTACTCGAAATTGTCTCATTATTCTATTGTATACTAAGACATTTCAAAAATCACATACATTTAGATAAGATAGAGAAAACAAAAATGATAATATGAAAAAATTTCCGACTTAGCTAACGTTAAAAAGATGACGCATATAATTGAAATTCCATGAATTTGGAACTATCTTGTAAAATTATATTATTTTTATATAAAGAATTTTTATTTTTTATAAAACCATAATCATTACCGATAGAGTATAATCTCGTCCGACCCTGCTTTCTTAGAATAGATATTGAAAGAGTTAAATAAATAATATCGCAATAAAATATACGACATTAATACTCTTAAAAAATTTGTTTTTAAATATTTAGCACACTCTAGAAAAAATTTTTCTAATACTATGGCTAACTGACTGACGAAATTAATTGAAAAGAAATTAATTATATAAGTCATTGAATGTAAATAAAATATCAATTAAAAAAAGAAATATATCTGTTAATGTGGAATATACGTGACGTATGTACATAAATGCAAAAATGTAAATACAGACATTACATTCATATGCCACATATATGAGAAAATGTAATGCCTTCTCTCTAATTGGTTATGCGTAGTCACATTTACGTCACAGATTTACTTGTGTAAGTCATAGTCGTATAAATGCCTCGACCGTTGTAAACTAAGAATTCAGTCGAGGTCGAGCTCTCGAGTTGGTTAAATCTAAAGAAGTTTTGTCTGGTGAGTATTTATCAATATACTAAATTCTAATTCGCCTACTTTGTCATATTCTTCACAAAATTTATAAAATAAAATAATTGAAAATATTGGTTAAATGAAACAATGAGTCATGCATATAGCAAAATTATAAAATTTATTGTAAAACTGTATATATAAATTGTTTACTGTTTATTAAATAGCCATCAGAAAATCAATAATCAATTTTAATGAAGTGATAACATAAATAAATTTAATCTTTAGAAACTTATTGTATTGTTAATTTATCCAAGACCTTCAATTATATAATCATTTATTTATACTAAATATATATTAAGAAACATTACAGGTGTCATATTGTCACTTATCACTAATTGTTATAAATTATAAATTTTGATTTATTTCGACGATTATTTATGACGATTATATTTATGACGATTTTTATCATGACGTAACAAAGAAAAAATAAAATATTAAAGTCTTAATAAAATATTTTAATATCGTATAGATTAATTTTAAAAAATTGAGAAGTTTAAGAAACAAACAATGTATATATATATATAAAGTATATGTTTTCGAGATAGTAGATGTACGCTAACATTATTAAAGTTTAATTCTAATAAGCAATTCTTTTAATAATTTACTGTTGCTATGCTATTGGATATCACGCATTTGACATATGCTATATTCGCTCACGATTAAAATAATTGTATAGTTTTGTAGTTAACAGCATATTAGGAACTTATTTGTAACGGAATAATAGTAGTTCAAGTAGCAAATTGTAAGGCAATTCTAAAATTCAACGGTTACTTTGTCTATTAAAGAACTAATTCAGTCAGGTCTCGATGATTCATTCACATATACCTGTAATCTGTGCTGTGTAAGTATAAAATTCACGGTCGACTTATATCGCATTATGTAAACTAGATTTCATGAATACTTAGTCTGAACATGTTACGTGCATAAATTGGGAATTAAAATTGAGTATTATAATATTTAAAATAACAAATGAGTCATTCCATTTTTTTAATACAATTACTATAATTTCGAGTAGTTCAAAATAATTTTGATAGATATTATCTATTTGCAAAGCCTTTTATTATTTCTGAATCTAATTTGTAAAAATTACTTAATTGCAGAATACGACGTTACTGAAAAGATGGCGAAATTGATGCTGTACGTCTTTGTAGTGTTGCTAGCTGCGTCTCTTATCATGGGCGCTCCCGATAAGTGCGGTCGACATGGTGACCCTGTTAGTATACATATTCTTGCATGCTTTATTTTTCTGATCAAATCGCTTTCTCTTTCATATTTATTTTTTTTTAAACGCAATATTGCTATAATTAACAAGGAAAATAAGGAAAATAATTTTGCGTAATGGAATATTAAACGATTCATATGAATCACTATTTACACGAGAAATTAAAACGCACAGTAAATCAGGAAATTTTAAATACATAAAAAATGTGCATAATTTACCGGTTATATATACCGCTAGTATTGAATAATGTAAAAGTCTACTTAGAATATCTATTTAGAATAACGTAAAATATATTTGTATATGCTTAGAATAACATAACGTAAAATATATTTTTATATACTCAGAATAACGTAAAATATATTTTTATATACTTCTTCGAAGTTTATCTTTTTCTAATTTTTTTATATTGTTTTGATTTGCATGTTTTTAATTTGCATATTGTTGTATAGAGTGTCTAGTAAACTGTAATATTGGCAAACAAATAATTTGTCGTAAAAAAGCAAGTAAAAATAACAAATAAATTTTTTATTACTGAAAAGCTTTTATTTTAAATTTTCACTTGTTTTTTCACAAGAAATCTGATCGTTGATTGTAATGTTATTATTTAGGAAAATTCTGTACATATTATCTTTTCTTTGTATGCGAATATTTTCTTAAAATTGATTTGATATGTTACTTTTTACATTCAGATTTATAGAATTATCTATTAACATTTTTCATTATTTCAATTTAAATTGAATTTATATGATAAATAATAGATTGTTTATCAAATTTTAGTGCTATTCTGACTCGCAATGCTGCTCCAATATAAAATGTCATCGTTATGCAAACAGATGTCAAGTTCAAATTACTGAGGCAGAATTGATGGCGCAACGTGAGAAGATTTTGGGCCGAAGGGGCAAAGATTATTAACGGATAAGATTGTTAACGGATAAGTTTTCAGGGTATTAGAATGATGATTCTGTTAATCTACAACGATTAATCTATTATGATCTACTTAGATTTGAAGACTGTATTTTAAAAAATTAAATATAACGTATAACATTTGTAATAATCAGAAAATTAATATGATATATATATATATATATAAAAGATATATATAAAAATATATATATATATAAAATATAAATATATATATAATAAATTCATTGTAGATATAAGCAACATCTTGTAATGAAAAATGAGATTAAAAATATTAACTGTTTATTTCGTTTATAACAATTTTTTTCTAAAAAATATGGTGTTCTTCTCATAAACGGAAAACAGAAGAAGATAACAAAATGTTCATCTCATTGATTATTGCTATCTTATTAATTTGCGTCGGTTTATAATTAGGAGAATTTTTCGAAATAACGTAATCGCTTGCGTTATCGGATTTCTTAGCGACAAACTATAATGAATATTTCAAAAGGACTTGTCGACGTAAAATGATGAAAAAGAACATTCCAGGATTGCCTCCAGAAGTGACGAAAATTTCGAGCGGATAGATCCGTCGCGACGATCCCCCGGCTTTGTCCACCCTGTGCACCTCTCTACGCGTGCGTCCCGTCTGTTATATTCGAGGACATTTAAATTCACTATCTCCTATCTCGGTTTACCGTATACTCGTTAAAAGGCGAGCCTTTGTTCGATAAAAAGACTCCGTCGGTATATCCGCAGAACAGAGTAAAAATCCCACTGGACTCGACATGTTACGTGGCGTGCGAAGGACAGGTGCGCGGGGGTCCGTTGGGGTGGTTTAATAGCATCGACTTATCTTTCGATAAGCCCGTACCAAAACTCGCCATATGGTCGATTCAGAATTGCTCGTGAACGATTTCTTTCCATGTCTCCAGATTACGATGGATAAGTTAATGTCATACAAAGGTATTGTCATGGTTGCCGTATCAGAGTTTTAAATCCTTGTTCATAACACGTATATATCTCATACGTATCTCCACGGTTATTGAAAATAATGCATCTTATAAAACGATGCCTCAGAAGACTGAACATTGCATGGAACAATTTACCGAGTATTTAACATGATCGGCGCTAACAAGAGTTTGCAAAATTTAAAGAAGTTTCTCTCTGTAATATTCTGCCGTGAATATATTTCATCGACGGAGCTGAGGCCTTTGTAAATTTGAAAAGTAGGTGGACTTTGATTCAAAGACCAAAAGCTTCTTCGGTTCGTTATACAAAATTTCCGCCGTGTTCCAATCTCATTAGCGCCGGCTTAAAGTTAAGCGCCCCAACTCTTTTGCGCCGGACCGCACGTGCTCTTTGACCATCGCAGTGTTTTAACAGAAATCTAACCTTCTTGACAAATTAAAGACAGACGTACACACGCATATCTTTAATAAACAAAGAAAAACATATCAGATAATTGTTCCACAAAAATATGCGCGTTGCTTGAAACTTGTTCATAATCTCGTTGTTCGCGCGAGTTTGCTACTTCTGATTAAATTTACATTTTTTGATCTTGTTACCTACGATTTTCAAATCTATGATTTATTTATTATTATAATATTTTATCCCAATCCCAATTACAATTTCCAATTTACCAAAGTAGGCAAATATAATTCACTTACGGTTCACAATTTAATTTTCGTAAATCAACGCCTGTTACGACATTGATAAGGCAAAAAGGTGTTCTATACACATGATCGGTTGCTAGTAAAGACGTCACCTTGCAAATATTTGCTCGCTGTCTCTTATCATGCCCCAGCTTAATTGCCATATGGTGTACGGTCATATTTCATGCGCGTGTTTTTTGTCTTAGATATATATGTCTTGTAGTAATAAGCTCTCGGATATTTTTTAACTTACGACAATCGATACGTACTTCCATTTTTTTTTAATCAGAAAAATATTTGCGAATAATTTCATAATCACTTTTGATCACAAAGCATGAAAAGCATGACACAAAAAATCACATACATTTATTTATTTTTTAAGATTCGAATGAATTGCTTATAGCCGTCTAGATTGAAATCCTCTTACACGGCGAATCCAGTTACGCGACATACATGGCGCTTGAAAAGAGAAAGCGCACGAAATGAGCATCATTCGAAGTAGTGTCAAGGCCATGCCTCAAGGACGGAGAACTGTGCAAAATCCCAATGTCGAAAGAAGAAAGAAAAAAAAAAAGAGAAAAAGAAGAATGTATGAAGAGAGCTCCGGAGACAAACGGCGAGCCGAGGCAAGTCCTCGACTTGAGTTGAGTATCTCTCTTCGTGGTTCCTTTTAAGTTCTCAACCGGCGAGGCGATGCATACAGCAGGTCCTTCAGTCTACTTTTAAGCATGTTCCCGCGGTGGATCGTGTCGGATGTTAGAAGATTACGGCAAGCGAAGTATAATAGCGATATGAGAGAAGAGGGAGTTCGAAGGTATAAGCATCGCAAAGAGAGAGAAAGAAAAAGAAAGAGAGGAGGAGAAGGGGAGGAAATGAAGGATTGTCTAACCTGTCTCATTCTCGAGCAAGATCAGCTGTGAGCTTACAAGAAGCGAGGTAATGCCAGCGGCATGCCGCGAACATACGCGGTCGCCACAATATGAAAACATTATCGGCCGTAAGCCGGAAGGTACACAGCAATGTGCTGAGCTTAGCTCTACAGCCCCGGCTGTGCAACGCGATCTTTCAGTACTGCGGTGCAGTACCA
>Ga0157364_1006989_pt1 | contig 11648 bp, 4 predicted proteins | sample AttsexASBM2_FD_111476 | JGI IMG/M metagenome (GOLD analysis project Ga0157364, IMG submission 111476) | Fungus gardens microbial communities from leaf cutter ant in Ribeirão Preto, State of São Paulo, Brazil - Atta sexdens ASBM2 | ecosystem: Host-associated > Fungi > Mycelium > Unclassified ...
TAATATAGATAGTAAATAATAATATTGTTACTTAATATTGTTATTGTAAATTGTACTTCCCTTCTATAATAAAAATATGTTAATTATGATATCAAAATAACATTATCATTTTGATTGTTTGACGTAAAATCAAAATATCTAGTTTATATTTCGCACATATGATGTATTTTATCTTGTATAATGAGGTCAATCAAGCTCATATGCACATAATGCATCCTGTTAATAAACGATCAATAAATTAGATTTGGTTAGTATAAACACAGGCTGTTGAAGTAATATTCAGCAAATTCAATAAAATATTCATATATCTAAGATAACGAGATTATCGAATAATCTCACGGCGACGTTTATTAAATCCAATTGTGATTCAGCTTCCAACTAGCAGATACATGCTATAATAATTACGCTATCAATTCTGCAATTATTGTATTACATTGGTTGATTCTGCAAGAATATTACGAAACGCCCACGTTCGCGTGAACATATTTATCTGGCAAAAACTTCAGATTGATTAAAACTAACCAAAAAACAAAATTAATTTATTCTGAGATTGTACTACGGCGAAAAATATTATGTTGAATCTATTCTGTAACAACGATGTAAAATAATTCATTAAAAAAATCATTTGTTTCTCCCTTTTCTTTATCACAACGGAAAGAATGGTTTTGCTGAAGAATCTAAAAATTTTGCCAGATACAAATCTAAAAATGATTTTGTTGAATCAAAATAATTAAATATGTAGAGACATTGAGAATAATGTTGCAGTTTTAATATTTTAGTTTAAAAATCCTATATAATTACTTTAATGGTCTAAAAAAATTATCTGTATTTAACTAAATTTTTAGATACTTCAACAAAATCATTCTTTTCGCGCAGAATTGATTTGCAAAAAAATAAAGTTAAGGAATGATACTAGATTAATGAAAATTCCTTCTTAATGATATTACATAACTAGTACGAGATAAGCAGAGAGGCGTTAACGCGGAATCGTTAGATGCAGAAATTCCGTCAGTGAATAATTGACATTCCTATTAGAATGGATAATAGAGCGAATCTTTATGCACATCACGGAAGGGGCTTCTATTTGATATTAAACGAACCATAGCGCAAACTTCAATATCACGGTCTTATGATCGCGCGACACGATGGTACCGCGTTAGCGTATACAAGATACACCCTTTAATCACGTACGAGCGCATGTCATCTGTGAAATTATTTATTAACTCCGCTCTAAATATTCAATCGGGCCCGGATTATAGTCGGAGGTTACACGTGACATCAGCGGCATGGAGGGGAAGGTATTTTCGAATCTGGATTCATAAACTCAACCATCGTGTTTCAAGCTCGAATTATTAATGGGGTCGAGTTATATTGAAAAAGCACTGAATATAGACGATATGTTCATTATGAAAAATGTATTTAAAGATTTAATCTTGACCCTTCGCAAATAGTTCGTACACGTCTTCGCAATTTTTATTCTTACTCTCAGTCCACTTGTCTATATTATCGCCTCTTTTAATTTTTAATTGCTATTATTCTATGTAAGATGACCCAGTTCTTAATAAAATTTCACACTAAAAATAGATTGTAACAACTTACGTGAGCTTAATAAATTGATACTACTTGCTTTTACAATTTTTTCGATTCCTCGTATCTTCTCCTATTATTATCAATGTAATCTTTGTCATGATCTTTTATAGCTTTACTTTTGTAATTCCATTTTTAATAAAATAATTAGATGGAAAAACCAATAAGAATCAAACGCAATTCTTGATGTATGATCATATTATTAATTACAATTTATTTAAGAATAATAATTTTGTCACGTATCAAAAATCGCGTTTGATTGCACTTCTAGCTAATTATTTTTTTAATTCAAGAGCCCTTCATATCTTTATCTTCTTTTAATATCGCGTTTCACGTTTCGACATTTTCTATTCTGTACCGAAGCTATATTTAGTTATATATTCTTCGAACGTAATAAGTGAGATATCATTACAATATATATCAAATTGGAACAATCGCACCAATTAAGGTGGAAAAACGTAGAATATTGCACAATTGCAATGTGAAATTTGGAGCAATTCTGAATTTTGTTGCGTAAGCTTTTACTTCCCGGACAAAGTCCATGAGAACGATTGCGAATAGAAGAAAATCGTGCGAGAGAATCGTGCACATGGACGTGTCAAGAGAAAGAGAGAGCGTAGGTGCGCGCACAATTGACATTCCCATTACCGGATGATACAGGGAAGGCTTTGTGCGGCATGGCGGTAGTTTCCGTTTGATATCACGGCGCAAGCATCCGCGAAATTCGCATGCCATTCCTACAAACGCGAACGAAAAGACGCATCGCGTTAAACCGCCGGCTACGAATTTGCGGTGCACTCACTCTGATCTTGAATTTCCATCCTAAATCGCGCTACATTTCCCACTACGTATGACTTCTACTAACTGCATGAAAACTTAACAAACACAATTAACATTTCACTCAGAACCCAAACACGAGGAATTTGAAAAAATGCGTCACAATTTCGTATCGATTAGTGAAACTAATATCAGCAGCAAAAATTTCTAGCAAATATTAATGCCATTTGTAATACACATGTTTATAATAAATTTTCAAAGATAAATGTACAATATTTTTTTCTAATCTCCATTGCGTCAAACTGATAAAAAACATTTATTTAATATTATTGATTACATGATAACTTTTTTCTCTTATCGTTATAACATTTTATGAATCAATTTAAAATATAATAATTAAGAATCTTAAAAAAAATTTAGAATTGAATCGTATTATTATATAGCAATAGTATTGATAATAAACAGTATTGATAATATGATGTGAAAAATTTCGCTAAATACATATTTTTCTTATCTAGTATCTATTTTTCAAAACATCCAGTAGAGATGATATTGGACGTAATAATCTCAATTATATTATAAAATTGTCTATTAATTTTATTTTAAACAAGTTTTGTCTTCTGTTTAAAATATTAAAATTTTCTCTTTGTAAAAAAATGTTATCTTTAGCCAAACAAATTAAAATAAAATATGTGTCATATTTAACTTACGGTATTCGGCATTATCGATAGATCAGCAGACAAGGTACTTACCTAAAAATAAAAAGAAAGTTTCTAATTAGTCACAAATTCAAAGACTACGTTAAACATTAAATACTATAAAAATTTGATTTTTATATTTATAGATATCAGAGAAAAAACAAGCTCAATAAAATTTTCAGAATACTATAAATTACTGTTTCGCTTAATTCTTCGAATTGTATTTTATTACAACTAGTTCAATCTTTCTACAGAATTATCTAAACTCTGTTTTATTTCTTTTTACATATTGGATTCGTTATTTTCAGCATCGAAGAGCTGCATAATTTGTTGTTCGCGTGCGAAGCAATTCGCAAAATTTAAATACTAAATTATGAAATAAACGTGCAAATTGATGTATAATTGACGTATAGACAAAATTTCAAAAGTAGCTGCTAATCGCGCGACGTTATCACGATGGATAATTCACGGGCGCAATAAGACAACACTCATGTCGGCCATGTCCACGTCCATGAAATGGAAATTAGATTCATTCCCACACGCGATCCCAGTTTTCAGCGGGCGCGCAGAATCGATATCGAGTATCTTGTTATGCGTGCCCAATGGCACAGCGGTTCTCACATGCTTTCGATCACGAAAATATACGCGACAGATTTGACGACTTGAATATCCGTTTACACTTAAAATAGCATCTGTCACTAGCCGTCACTAGCCGAATTCAAATCTGTCAGGTCATTTTATAATATTTGTTATCGATTTTATTTATAGAAATACAAAATGCAGCATGAAATAATTCTAGAAATGGAGTCATAATATTCTTTAATGTTTTATTTACCTCAGCGAGAGAGAGAGAAAGATAAAAATTTTTATTGAACAATGCTTAAAATGTAAAATAAAATAAAAAAAAAATCAGAAATTTCCAGGCGATTGAGAGCACTAATAGCGCAAAAATTGGTGCATTTGATATCATATATTATTATTTTCAATAGTATATTTGAATTTCTTACATAAAATATCGATCGAACGTTTCATTCGAGCCATCTTCAGCGATGAAGTAATTACATATGATGTTGTTGGTTATTAAGAAAAAAAAACTAAAAGAAATGTTTGATATGAGTAATCATTTATTTAATTAATATGCAACTAACAAAAGCTTTCTTATTTTTTCATTCAAAAATTGTGTTGTTCTAATCAAAATTTAGTTATTCTAGTCAAATTTTTGTTAATCTAATTAAATTTTTGTTAAAACAATACAATTTTTTAATAAAAAGGTAAGAAAATTTTTGTTAGCTACATATCAATAAAATAAATGATTACACGTACTAAAATATTTCTCTCAGTGTGTAACATTTATTTGCAATAATACAAAACTTTTCTTAAAATAACTATCAATAAAATGAATGGTTACATATTAGTATTATAAATAACATTATTTACGTATATCTAGAATTATCAGGAGTATTTCATTGAGACCGTGATAAGATAAATTGAAAATGTATTATCGGAGCATTCCGAATTTTTATTCACAGCGCATCAAATATAGACAGAAAGATATTTAACGTTACATTTTTATATAGAATTTTTATACGGATTCGCATTGGCGTGCTTTTCCATAGGTAGTAACTATAACTCGGCCGTAAAAGGAACGGGCCTCGTAAATTACATTTGCGATTTAATATCGGGACACCAATAAATCTTCGTAACAGTACACGACTTCAGCAGCAATGAGAAAGAACGTCTCTCCCTTGGATTTCTAAGTTGTCTCAAGTTAAGCCCCCAGTCGTCTGTTTGCATACAATAGCTGAACGGAAGAAGATATACGCCTAGTTTTTATATGAAGAATATATATTATATAACGGAAACTAATCAATCCGACAGGCTAGTAATAACAGTTACAAACTAAAGGAATTGCGAAAAAATTGATTGAGTTTTATGAACGCTTTATATGCAAATATATTTGGCTTTTACTCTAATTGAGCATTACGTCACGTGTACATAAAAAAGCATCTAAAATACAGAATTGATCGTTTTTAAACTTCCAAATATGTGCTTATTGTATCATCTCTTCAAAGATGTATCTAATTCTGCGAATTGACACGGAAAGAAAATTTTTGCTCAAGTACTCAAAAATTTAGTCAAACACAGATTTAAAAATAATTTTGTTGGACCAAATCTAGATCTAAAAATAATTAGCTATTAATAAAATAAATGGTCATACTAGTATCATCAATAAAATATTATTCACGTATTTCTAGAATTGTGGGAATATTTCATTGAGATCTTGATGAGATAAATTGAGAAGCGTATTACCGAAGCGCTGCGAATTTTTATTCACGGCACATCAATGGCGTGGAAATTTCAAGAATGATAAATATTGCAAAAAGTTTCGATATTCTACCAACTACTTTTGCGTCCTACGAAGTAGTAGTTTGATAAGTCAATGGTTTAAAAAAAATAATTTTTTTAAACAAAAATTCGATTTCTTTGTCAACCTTTTCATATGCTCCTTTTAAAAATCACTGATTTATCAAACTACAAGATCAACAAAATTATTTAATCTGTATCTAGCTATAAATTTTACAAAACTACAAAACTTGTTCTTTCCGTATAACTAAATTTTTAGATACTTCAGCAAGTCCTTTCTGTGTAATCCTACTATCTCGAATTGTCGCGAGAAAAATAAAACATGAGCCGTTAGCTAAACGTCTTTTGGAAGATTCAGCGGACTTGTGACCGGAGAAACTCAGGCCAGGGCAGATCGTCAGTAAAGTTGTACGAGCCTCGATATAGCCGGCTGCGCCGAAGATATCGGGAACATGAGAGACGAGAGTAACGCGCAGAGATAGCCCCGTGTGGATGGGTCATCTCATTATCTCGGGGCGCATTTAACCGGCGGATGCAAGCTACTTTTCTGAGATATCCTTGAGCCCTCTTTTTACCGTATCTACCGACGGACGTGACGTTATACTGAGAAAAAAAATAACGATGTATAAGACTAGAAGACTCCTTCGCGCAAAATCGATACTCGTATAATCTCGCGGACATCGTCACTAAAAATCTCGCGAAAAACGTGCAAATAAAAGAGTCCGGAATTAAGACGAAAAGATCCAACGTTGACGTATCAACTTTTCATCTTATACATATTGTATATCATGATACATACAAGACGAATAGAGGGACAGAGACAGAGAATATTATCTATCTATCGTGACGCCATTCGAGTTGCGCTTCGACGAAGCAAATATCGAGTTTAACGAGTTTTGCGAAACTCCAGCGATCACCAGATAAACCCATTAGGCGCGAGAGAAACTTTGGCGACGACGGAGTATCGAAAAGTACTATCGGCAACCGTCATAATACACTGCTTTGCTCTACTAATTCTTCGATCTAAGAATTATATTTTATTAATAAAAATTAATTTTGTTCTTATTTTGATTAAATTTTATTTTCTTATTTTATTATTTTATAATTATATTATTTTATTATATTATTTTTACTTTATTACAATATTTTATTATTTTATTATTTTAATTTTATTCTTTTATTATTTTATACGCATCAATATTTGTTTATTTGTTCTCTTGACCTTTTACCTATATTATTTTGCATAATGTACGCGCTTGATTTTCATATTTTTTATTTAAAAAATTTCAAGTAAACAGTTATTACAAACCACACAGGTTTCAATAAAAAATTAGATAAAATATGCAATGCTTATTAAAAAAAAAACATTTTTATTTCACGCAGATCTTATAAGACGAGTTTCAAAACGGTCAAAGAATAAAGAATGTAGAGCGCCTTTACAGAGCAAAGCACTCTAAAAGTCCAAAGAGAACTCGGCTTTGTTCGTGCGAAGAGTACACTCAAGTATAAAGATGCACAGTTCAAAAGCTTACTGAGAACTTGAAAATTTCAAAATCTCTTATGTAGAGCGCAGCTAAAACAAAATCATCACCAGCAAAAACTCAATTCGACAATCGTACGTCAGTCATGAATAAATAATTTCGAAAAAAAGAAGATAAATACGATTCCCGCGTATTGGAAAATTGTTGTTGCCAATCGTCTAAATTCGCTGAAGAGAAAGCAAGCAGAGACTAGAACGATGGATGATCCTGCAGAAAGCAGGAGAGAAGGATATACGCTCCGCGATAGAGGAGGCTGCAGCATGCGTGGGCGGTAACGACGTAGGCGACAGGGGTTGCCAGGGACGGTGGGGGTGAGCTACGTGGGTGAGCCCAGAAGCAGGATACCCCCCGTCGGATGACTTAAAGAGACGCTGCGACTATCCCGGACCGATCGATATCCGCAGCAGCCGCCAGCCACGACTACGACACGCCGCGCCGTCAACGCGGGCTTTCCCGGACTTTCCTTTCCCCGATCAGAGAAATTATATCTTGTTCGAATAAGTTTTTATTATTTACACAGAATCCAATTATTGTTTGCACCGTTTATGCATTTATTAATTCGTATTGAACGTTCCCATGTCTGGCTTTACATAAAATTTATTGTTTTAATCTTAAATCCTTTTTTTAATGTACTATTATAATTTGACTGTATTTAAAGATTAAATTATAATATTATATTTTAAAAAAGCATTTGAGATAAAAAATAATGTAAACAAATAAAGTTTCGTGTAAATATTCGGACGTAGATTTCTGGGATGTTTTTTATTTATTTTTTTATTTATCGATGATGACTAGTCTAGAAATATAAGATGATTTTGAACGAAGACATTTTATCTTTCATCTTGCTTCTCACATAATCACATTTCATTTTAAATTGAAATAAAAATTTCACTTAGATAACAGTTATTCGTGATACATCAGTAAACTTTATGAAATTTTTTATTCGCAAATACTTTACTCCGCATTTAATACCTACTTATTACCAACTTGTTAAAGTAGGAAAGTTGATCCTAATATCTAGATCGTTTTAATATATTTGAGTCAAATAGGTGGAGGACAAAGTATAGGTCTACACAAACAAGAAGTTTTTCCAATTGGACAGATGATGCTGCGACTTTCCGAAGATAAAACGAAGATTTGCAAGTTATGCTCGGTAATCGCGTAATATATTTTTCTAAGAGGAAGTGATCTTTCTTTGAAACAGCAATCGATTCTTTATGCATGTATTTGCGATTATCTCATGCATAAAATTACGAATGTATAATTGCTTTACTTCGAAATTGTGTTACCAGTAATGAAATAAATGCAATAGTAATAACAATTTTAATAATGTCTACATAAATTTTATGAAGATGTAAATTCTTTTAATACATACATCAATGCGTGTTTCTTAAATTAATCTCAAACTTATTGGCTGTCCATTGCTCGCCTTTGTTAACTTCTGACATCATTAAAGCAACTTCTGCCATCGTCGCAGTGATCTATTAAACTTATTAACATATAAAGAAACGAGCAAGAACGAAATTAAAAAAAAGAAAGCAATAGATATTATATTTAAGCCTAAAATCCGCGAAAAATCCGCGGAGCGAAGTGAATTAATCATAGAAATTCAGGCCTTATTGGATTTATTTGAAGGAATAGGATGGGATTCGTCGAGACGAGTAGAACGAATCATCTCATTCCACCGATTCTGCGCGAGAAGGAAGAATTTCTATTCAGCCGGACGAGAATTACACGTCGCGATGTGCCTCGTAAAGAGCGTTTTCTGCAAAAATGAAAATTTAAGGAGCATCCCTGTGCATTTTATTTCTCGATCTCGGGATAGCGTACGAAAATATTACTCGCGTTTCGTCTAAGAATTAAGCTCGATTGCTTGGGAAAAACGAGCGAGAGAAACTTTGATATTGGAAACCGAAAATGCATTCATTATTCGGGTGAAAAGAATAACGGAATAACGAGCAACGCTTGACGACATCGCTTGACGCGGAAGGAAAATGAAACTCTGCTGCAATTATTCCGTGAGGAAACGTGAGAGTCGCGCTAACGGTATCGCTTTGTTTCTTTACGTGGAATTGTATTACAGTAAAATCTAGGTTTCTCTTCGTTTGCAACTCGGAAGTCATCCGACTTAATTGTCATTTAATTGTCTCACTCTAAGAATGTTAAACTCCGCAGTTAAACTTTGAGAAGATTGCAATATAAGTAAAAACACTGATAGCTGTAAGCATTAAACTGTTCTTTCTGTGTAGGTTTTATTTGACATTTTTCTTGTTCAAGTTGCCGTCATAGAATACATCTCAAATATTCTTCACTTAAAACAATTAAAATTTACTTTTAATCTTGTTAAAAGCAACATGCTGTAGCACAACGTTGTTCGAATTAAATTAAATTGTTTCTAATTTTTTAAGTGAAATATGGCACAAATATTCTATACAATTTTTTTACTTCTGGCTATTGGGAACATTCTTGTTTGTTGTGCTCTTGTAATAAAATTATGCGCTGTCTGGCACAATACCAAGCGCTTCAAAAAATTTCATGGTCGTCTTTATGAAAGTCACGTTAGAATAAATTCGAGCACGGTAGGCAAGCGAGAATTTCAGAATTCTAAACGATCACAATTATTCAAACTTGCAGCTGTCATGAGAAAGCAGAAGACAGTAAACTCTCAGTTGGCATCAGTAACACTTAAACATTATAACCGGACAAACCGGCATTCTCGTTGAAATGTAAAATGTAATGCATGCAAACAGATAGAGAAAGAGAAAAGAGAAGGTAAATGCAACAGTCGAAACGTGAATGCTCTTTGCACAGATACGCCGCAAGTTTCGTCCTATTGTACAACTCCGTGGAAATAGTTTCCTGTGTACGCAAAGCGCAAGTTAAACTTAGGTACGACATGTGAAGCAAGAAACTTCATGAAATTTTTCTAAACACGATGTCAGGTATGTGCAACGTGGAAAATCGCAAACAACTGCGTTGGCAGGACGATTGTGCAGGTTGTATTCGACTGCATTCTTCGCGTCACTTTCCAATTGAGAGGAAAGCTGCAGTGAACGCTAGTGTTGTAAATACCTGTCACGGAACTACTTCAGGGGCGCTTCAGAAAAACGAGCGTAGCGAATTTTCCAAAAATTTCGGCAAAACTAGAATTTCGAGCTTTCAAAACGATCTTCATAAATCTCAAGAAAGAGACTCGACGTACAAAAATATAAATATAAATCCAAAAATATAAATTTCTATACTCGCAGATTTCGTGACAAAATATAATATTGTTTTATCTTATTTAAATTTCGTGACAAAATATAATATTGTTTTATCTTAAGATTAACGCATGCTGTGGATTGCTAAGTTCATTTTCTTGAAACTGATTTTACTCGTATTGATCGTGTATTACTTGCGCAAAACTCATTCGCCGTGACTTTTTAAAAACATCGACAAACCAGAGATATGCATGCCCTCGTGGCTGTTTATGACACATTACTGAGTATCTATACTACGAATAATTAATGAAACTGTTGTTTCCGAGCAAAGATTACAAGTAGAATAAAATCATCATAACACAACGATTACTGAATACATGATTATTGGCAATTTAAATCGTCAGTGCAAAGATCGCATTAACGCAAATATTAATCTGCTTTCTATATTGACGAACAAATTCAAGATAAATATATTTATCATTTATATAGCAGCATTCGTGGATAAAGCTAAGAAAAGTTGGAATTATAATAGCAGGAATATGAATCATTATGATGATGAGAGGGTATCATATATAACGCGTGTATAAATGGAGTTAAGGAACAGAAAAAAGATTCCCACGAATATAGAAAGATAGTACGAAAGATATAGTTGTGATAATTTTGTAATGTTAATATAAAAATCGTTTTTCTCTGAACAGCTTTTTACCATACCAAGATCAACGATAATATAATAATAATAATAATAATAATACTGATACTGTTATTAAAAATCAGAGTATTAGAGATGCAGTTTTATTATAATCAATCTATCATATCCATCTATACAAGAATGTATAGTTAAATGTATAGCTAGAGCTTGACTCACGATCTTTTCTCGACTATGAGGAAATAACACCTTGAAGGCGTTATTTCCTCATAGTCGAAATACATTGAATTTTTGCAGTCCCTTTGCAGTATATTAAAAAATTCCTGATTTTTCTGCATCCTCTTTCGCACCTTCCTTTATTCGTTCCGAATCGAAACGACATTAAGAAATTCCTAATATTGAACATACCACGCACTTTCCGGTTCGTTTATTCGCAACAACGACTCGAATAGATTGATTGATAGCTATTAAAGATCCATCTGTTATGCGCGCTGGAATCGTGATACGAAAAAACATTATTCAATATCTCATAAATCGAAATTATTATATCACGTCATGCATTCCAAATAGAATCGATATTAACGAATTTGATCAAGCATGCAGTATCTTTCGATTTATTTATCCATGATAACAATTGAGAATTGTTACTATTAGACTGTTTGTTACTATTAACTGTTTGTTACTATTAGAATAGATATATTATAGAAATAGAAAATATTTAAATATTTAAAACGAAATTTAAAGTATATTGAAACGTACATGGAAGTTTATAAATAATGAATATTGATTTAAAATACGTCGTTATATTATTTCATTAAAAGAAGCAATTGTCCTA
>Ga0157364_1006990_pt1 | contig 11648 bp, 2 predicted proteins | sample AttsexASBM2_FD_111476 | JGI IMG/M metagenome (GOLD analysis project Ga0157364, IMG submission 111476) | Fungus gardens microbial communities from leaf cutter ant in Ribeirão Preto, State of São Paulo, Brazil - Atta sexdens ASBM2 | ecosystem: Host-associated > Fungi > Mycelium > Unclassified ...
CATTTCTCTGCTTAATAAATAATTACATCGCAAAATTTCCTGATAATTGTAAGGCTTTTATATTGAGATTTCATTAGTTTATATTTCGTTTTCTATGTTCATTGTAGACAGCAACGAAGGTGGAAACGCATTCGTGCCGACACGCCATAAAAACCGCAAACAAGGAAAAAAATCAAAATCAAAAGTGTATTCCATGTAGGTATTAGTCGTAGATAACACTTTCTGTTTTTATGTAATCTAAGCTAAGCCTCTTATTCGGTCATCATGTTATCATTTCCATGTCTGGAAGAGAATCGCATTGATTGCACGCGTATAATGACATAAAACACCGATTTGAAATGCGCTGCGTATCAAGCACTTTCTCTTATAATGATTTGCGAACAAGCGGGTATAATTGCAAGTATACTTTGCAGATTCAACGTTTTTAATTATAATAATGGAGTTTGTACTGAATAAATAAAAGATTCTAATACATTAATAGAAATAGTCTGTCGCATTAATTATTATGAGGAGTTCGTATTAAAAAATAAAAAAAATGTGTAATATCGACAGAAATAAATCTATTGTACTAATATAATAACTGTTTCGCGAGTTGGTTGATGGTTTCCGGATTTTCGTTAATTAACTTTCTTGCAATAGAGGAAATAAACCACAGTTACAAGATGGTTGCAATTGCCGGTACCCTGTTCCTTTAACGAGGATTTATTTCCGTTCTAGAATAAGAGCTTTTACCACCTAAGGACTAAAATGTTTCCCTTCGCTTCTTTTCGTAGACGACTATAATAGGGTAGTGTTGGAGACGATAGAAGGCGAGCCTGATTCCGATTACGTTAATGCATCCTACGTAGATGTGAGTATGTCATGATATTTGATAATAAGTATCTACATCAATAAGCAAAGATCAAAGATTAAGCGCGTTTCGAGATCGCTGATCTCATACGATCCAATAAATCAATTGAATGTCTTTTATTTCGCGGAAAAGGCGGGAATTCGTCACGTCGGCGAATTTGAATACACATTCTTGCATAAAAGATTATGCAAGCTGATTATTACACCCGCGCGGACTTAGATGAACATTAATCAAATGCGTCGAGTATCAAATTACAGTGTCGAATATTACATTTCAGAGTATATTGAAACCAAACGCTTATATCGTCACTCAGGGACCTATGGAGAACACGGTGACCGAATTCTGGCGGATGGTCTGGCAAGAGCAAGCTTCCTGCATTGTTATGCTCACGAAAACCTTTGACTTTATCAGGGTAAAAAGCCATTTACAGCGAGACTTTCGTAAAAAAGAGAAACATAACACACTGCTCGGAAATAGTGTCCATTAAAGTTGCCACGCCGCAAAAAGCAGTCTTTATCGTGCACGATGACGTTGACTGCGAGTCAGCTTTAAGAGAGCTTAGAGTCTGTTTTATAAATTCTTTACATCCTACAGCTTTTCAACCACAACTTTCTCTTACAGGTGATGTGTGTACAATACTGGCCGGCGAATAAAGAAAAAGACGAGGAATATGGAGGTATCGGCGTTTCCGTATTAAAAGAAGAGGAACTCGCTAATTTTCATATAAGGACGATAAAGCTATACAAAAAGAACGAGAACAACGTAAGTGTAATTGCTACTCACATAGAAACTTTGTATTTCTCTCACAATATAAATTTAAATGTGAAAAATAGTAGAGCAAATATTATTCTTTAAAAGAAAAAAAATCACCTGTATCCCAGATTAATAACCTTTGACGTACGTAGCAAATGAATAACGCGTGCAGAACAATTAAATTCAATATTTGTGAGAAAGCGCAAATATTCGTGTTGATCAATTGACAATTCAGTAATTCGATTCGTCCCGAATTTGTATAAGTTGAAAAATTCGCGATGTCATTTATCACTGGTAACAGAATGACGTAAATCCACCGCGACATTGTTCGAATATTCGTATATATTAAGACTGGAATAAATCAGAAGGGCTTGCGATGGGCGTCACATCAACGAGAATTATCCGGATGATCCTTAAATGGACCAATTTTTCTTCTTTTTAACGGGGAAATTTTTTTATGAAACAACCGCAAGGAACTCGAATGATTATGTAATTGGACAGTAGTTGGCCCAAATTGGTCAGTAACATAGTCGATGCCAACTTGAAACCTTGCCTAGAAATGAATAGAACAAGGAAGAGCAAAGTTAGCTAAATTAACCGTATATAGATCGCATCACTTTTGTCATTTAGACCCTGTCCGAATGCGAAATGTGATACGAATCCGTGATATGAATGAGGATAAATTTGCTCAAGCTATTACGCGAGCGGCTAATTTAATTGCACTTTTATCTACGAGAACAAGGAACGACAATTGTGAGGACTTTCTAAAGCTCTTCCGAGCCGCACACTTTGTGATCTGATTCCACCACCGGCATCATTACTTACTTAGTCCTTTTCTCGTTCAATTTTTTTCCGTTATCTAGAGAGTTCTCTCAGGTTTAAAGCTGTTCCTTCGTATTAATATCTCCGTCTACTTTTCGAAACCTCTGTATATATTCTTTTTCATTGTACATTGACCAAGAAAGAGATGTTTATTCTTCCATGTGTGCATTCTTTTGTAACGAAAGATTTTATTTTCGTATGTATAATAATAGTCTATCTTCTTTGCACCAATTGTATATTTTAAAAAGATATTCAATAATTAAATAATAATAAAGGCAATGTGTCGATTAAGTTAAAAGTTTTAATTTTGATTTGTGTATGAAAAATTCAACACATGAATACAAAAATTCATAAAAATACATCTTTTATGAATAAAAAATTAAAAACGTTTGAATAAAAGTTTTCTTCAAAAAAATTTCTAAATACACCTTATTTTTTCAATTTCTATAAAATTCCTATTTAATGTCTATCTATATTTTCTTAAAAAGATTGGTAAGTTTTTATCAAATACTAATAACATATTGATCAATTCTCAAAAATATAAATAGGAAGATTATAAACTCTTTATTCATAATATTGAGTCATCCGGAAGTTCGTGCCGATGTTGAAGGAAAATTGAAACGCAGAAAATTTTAATTTAATAAATGTATACTAAAATTTAAATTTTAGTCGGCACGAACTTTCCGGATAACCCAATATATCATTGCTAAGTAAATATCTTACATATTTCAACAAATCTCGTCGTGAAACAAGTACCGACACGTGAAACTGAATGAATTTAGTCTCTTGTTTGTATCGCGATCAGCACTCTTCGATGTAAGACTGTTAACGAACCATATGAAACTATCGAGTATTGAACTTCTCTATTGAACAGTAGACGCAACAAAGTAATTACTTTCTAACTAATTTACTAGCTGAGCGAAATTTAATATAGAAGAAGAGAACTCCTCGTAACCTCATTCCGGGAATAGCAAAGCAAGCTGAGAGGTTACAGAACGCCCCGATGTGCAACACGGGCCGGGCAGCGCAAGATGCGACTGCAATTGTCGAGTTTAACGCGGCATTGTTGGGATAACAATACCGGAGAATCTCACTCCCGGAAAATAATCTGCCGGCAACGCAAGTTGCACTCCGCGACCGCGCGTCGCTAATTTGTTAGACGGCGATTTTCTGCATTTCAGCAACGATCATAAATCTTGAAGCATTTAATCTCACGTACGATTCGGTGAGAAAAATAGAGAATGATAATGAAATATAAAGTGTAGGAAACGAACGAGAGACGAAAATGATTGTTATCATGAAAGATGATCGTTGTAATTCTGTATGCGAAAACGTTTTCAGGAGATTACGGAAGAAAGGACGTTGTTGCAATTTCATTACACAGAATGGCACTCACATACGTGTCCCTTTGGAAATGCGGTGCTAGAATTTAGACGGCGTGTTCGAGCTGTGGTGGGATCAACCATAAAGAATGAATCCGGCCCTATGGTCGTCCACTGCAAGTAAGGACACTTGTGTTGATTATTTATGTAAAAGCGAGCAACGAGCCACTCTCGCGCTAATGAGATAATAAATTTGTTTGTTTGTGACACAAAGCGATGGTGGAGGACGATCGGGAGTATATCTAGCGATCGATGCGAACATGGAGCTAGCCGAAGAGGAAGATGCGTTTGACGTATTTGGCTACTTGAAGAAGTTAAGGCAGAGCAGGAGAGGACTCATAGAAAATTTGGTAGAATAATAATTAATAATCAATTAAATTAAAAGTTTCAATTTTTATTTATATAAAGAATTCTAATTTCTATATTCTCTTTTTTATTAAAAGTTCTTATTTCTCAAAAAAAGATTTGCGCGGAAGACTTGCTCCTATTTTCAACGAATCATTTTCATAATTTATTCTCAAATAATTGTTCTTAATTTTCTTCTGATATCCTTTTAAAATTTATTATTAATGACATAATCTGACAACTTTGATTTCTTCTTCTTATACATGTATTTCGATACATGTATTCATTCAAATATAATAGGAACAGTACAAATTCGTATACGACACGCTCGAGGAATTCGTCGTATGCGGTACATCGTGGTTTCCCGTAGCTGAATTATCGCAACGTCTAAAGCAGAAGAGTATAAAAAATCCGATAACTAAGATGAACGAATATCAACGAGAGTATCAGCAAATTTGCAAGCAGACGCCGCGTTTCACGATTGGCGATTGCGCCGGTGGACATAGGGCCGATAACAGGGAAAAGAATAGAGATGTCCTGGTAGTTCCACGTGAGTTTCAACTCGAACGACCGGCAACTTCAACAAATAGCTTTTCCACGCTGTACAAATCAATCTCCTCCTTTGTTACAGCGGACAACTTTCGACCGTACCTCACCAGCTTTCAGGGTAACAGTTTCACAGACTACATCAATGCTGTCTTTGTGGATGTAAGTCAGTAAAATAAATCACCTCGCTTAACTGGTTTATCTTTACCTTCTCTTACATCGCTATGAAATCTGCATTTCTAATTTAGATATAAACTTTTAACGAAATTTGTACAAAGTGCATCTCTCTAATAATTAAAACTGAAACTAATTATTTTAGCGTTTATATAAATGCACTGACACAAATTTCTTTTTAAGTTCAATTTATATTTATATTATTATATAATATTAAAAACGACGATAAAAAAAAGTATCGGATTTATAAATATCGAAAATATAAAAAGCTTTGTGGATCGAAGTATATATCGCATTTCCCAAGATACATTCCCGCAATCGTTGCCAAGTTCTGCGTTCTTTCAAAGAACATTCATTCACTATCATACCACACAGGGTTACACGAAACCGAGAGAATATATCGTAACAGAATGGCCCCTTCGACACACGTGCGGTGAATTCTGGTCTTTAGTTTACGACTATGAATGCGCTGCGGTAGTAGTTCTCTGCGTGCCACCTCAGGGATCCACGAATTTTCCCAGTTTTTGGCCTGAAGGAAGACACTCCAAAAAATATGGACCCGTGTTTACGATTGACCACATCAGTCACAATCATTACACCAATATAAAAACCTGGGTGAGAACTGACTCTCTAATCATCATAAAATAAAGTTTTCACTCACCTAAAGTTTTCAATTTTTAGGTTTTATTTGAATCTTGACAAAAAAATCTACATATGTATTAAAAAAATGTACGATAATATTTTACTTATTTTATCTGTATGAATTATTTCTCAGGTTTTTAGGATAAATAAGAAAATCGTCTCATTGACGGAATTGATGGCGGGGGTGAAAGCACCACCGAAGACCGTGCAACTGTTTCAATTAACTTGTTGGCCAATGGGTCACAAAGTGCCCACATCCACAAATAGCTTAGTAGAACTCATGAATATGGTTGAGAGATGGAGACAACGAACAGACTACGGACCAGTAGCTGTGGTTTCGCCCGATGGAAGAAGTCGTTGTGGGGTCTACTGTGCGGCCAACGCGTGTATAGAACAGGTCATTCAACATGGAGAAGTTGACATTTTCCAAGCCGTAAAAACTGTACGCAGACACAGACCCCAGCTTGTGGAAAACATGGTATATAATTATAACGTTACAATGCAATATCCTTTAAATTTCTTACGTGTTTCTCGAATTATAATATTGTTAGCATATTATAACATATTTTTTTATTAAAAATACTTTAATTTTGTGTCTTATATAAAAATATAAGACACAAAGCATATGGAGAAACATATGTAACATTCTTTTCCAGACGGAGTACAAGTACTGTTATGACTTGGTTCTACACTACGTATTGCACTATTTAAATAAAGACATGAACGAAAAGAAGTGAGAATGCGAGTTGAGGGACGAGCTGTGGTTCATCGAATTCGGTCGCGGAGCAGCGCTGCCGTTGACCCCGGAAGAGGCACCGGCGGACGGGGAACCGGTAGTGCCTTGTGCCCAAGGTCGCATCATCGTGGAGACTGCGAGGCCGGCGCCGCCACATTTTGCTACTTGCTCCGGCTATCGCAGGCCGCTTCTCAGCCGTACTTCGAACGAAGTATCGGTTAGCGATGGAACGGCACCATCGTCGAGTGGTACGGAGCAGAGTCAACAAGAGCAGCAACAGTTACAGTACATTGTTGGCGGTAAAGGCGCCGTCAGCAAGGCTACAGGGACACCGCAGAGTCCTGCCTCGAGGCCGGACGATCTCAGCGTGACACCCTGGTACCTGGAGGATTATCCGACGACCGATACCTCACCGGGGCCGATGGGCGATCGGAGCTCGTATCCCTCGTGCTCGTATACCGATGGTAGGGATAGCAAACCGGATCTGAACTCAACGAGGAATAGCAGCATCGAGAGCGAATTCCCGAGGCCGATAATATCGATACCACGGAAGGCTTGTATGGATCTAATGACTGCGATGGCATTGTTGGATGAGACCTGCCCGAATGTGGAACCCAGTCCATCTCTCACCCCGAGAACGCCCAGAACACCGCTGACACCGTATGCGACGCGGAACAAACGGGCCCGTTCCAAGAGCAGTGATAATTCGTCGAATTACAGCAACGATCGGCTGAGTGATCGCTCGTTCGAAGTCACCAAAGACAAGGAAAAGAAGAGACCGTTTCTAAGGAAGATAGGCATTTCAAAAACTGAGGACCGACCATTCCTGGCGAAATTGACACCGAGAATTCTTGGCAAACCCTATCTGGAAAAGATCGGACCCAGCAAAGCCATCGAGAGACCGTTCCTCGACAAGATCGGCTCGTCCAAAACTTTAGACAAATTCATCTTCGATACGCCGCGTAACGAACGCAAGAACGAATTTAGGATGAGGACGAACGATGCGATGAAGAATCACGATGGAATAAAAAATAACATCAGGCATGACATTGAGCAGATTGCCATCAAAGAAGATGTTGAAAATGCAATTGAAACGCCAGAGGTAATACCTGTTACTTTCCGTTTAGAAGAAGTACAACACAAATCTCTAAGTGATGCAGAGACACAAACGGCGACAACAATCTTCGAAAGAAGACGATCGGGTAAAGAGTTCCTGCTGAAGATGTACTCTTTCGAGACGGAAGATCTAGAGTCCACTGTACCAGCGAAGGAACGAAACATGTTGCACAATACGTCTTTAGATGATGTATTGGATTCAGGGCCGAGCTCGTTGCCGACGGATAACAGCGATGAGCGAACGGAATCACGGTTAGAATTGGAGAAGCGACCGACCAGCGTGACCGCCGAGTTATTGAAGTGCCGAGTGACCACAAGCGAGGAGATAATATCCTCCTCTACTACGTGTTTGAATTCGCCGAGTGAAACTAACAGCTGGAACAACTCGCCGCAACGCGGAAGAGCGCAACGCCCGAAGAAGGAATCAGCCACTATAATTCGCCGTAGAATCTTTCAGGGTTCTCACGAGATCATTCGTAGCGACGACAGCACGCCAAACTCACCCACGAAGAGGCCTATCTCGAACGTCTCCCCTGAACGTGAGATCGAGTTGAGGAGCACTCTGGAAAGAGGAATTCTTTCCCCGACGAAAACAAGGAAATCAATCATTGAAGACATCAGAACGATCGAGAATACACGTAGATCAATCAAGTATAATCAGTTTGAAAGGCGAGGCATCTCCTCGGACAATCTTCTGGCGAAAGACGCTCTTTCATTCGTCACTGCCGCTCGTACTATGACCGATAACATCGGGAGAACACGGGAGATCTCGTCAGAAGATTCGCTGGCGACTCATCGAGAGTATACAAGGGAGACATTCAAACAATTACAAGACAAATTTAAGATGCAGGAAATACCTATGGAGAGTTACGCGGCTTTCAAACGGCGCACTCAAGCCGCTCCGGGAGCAATAAGTCGACAAGAAAGACTGAACCTTTTACCAGGGGATCTTGATGTAATCATAAAGAGCACACCTAAGAAAGAAAATGTTGCATCGACTGACACAATTGTAAGCGAAACTGCCATGAATAAGCGAGATCAGAGTCAAGAAGGTACGGTAAGATCCATTCTGAGAAAACAGGAAGGAATCGATCATCCCGATCAGGAATCAGACACAAACGCATCCATCAGACGACCGAAGAGGCGGATCTTTCATGAACCGTCGCAAGAAACTATGGATCTGCTGACGGAATTGCGCAAGGTAAAGAGCCTGTTAAAGACCCCATCCTGGGAAAAGGACCTAGATCTCGATCAGAAGCCGGTGCGGATGCCGAAGCGTATTTTGCTAACAGACAAGGAATTTTGTCTCTCTGTAGAGCGGGAGAACAGCGTGCGACGTCCGTCGAGAATGATTAACTCGCTGGAGACTACAGAAGAGGGTAAAATTACATCAAATAGGGAAAATAAAGAGAACAAGGAGAGCAAAACCGAAAATCAAAAATCATCCGGACCAGCTCTGTTCGAGAAGAAGTGTCTGTCGTTGGACTACGCCGACGAAGAGAAGCCTCAGAAGCCGGAAGTCAGAACGATCTCTTTGGCCTCTACGAGAGATTTGCCGTCCGAAACCGAGGAGACCGACGATTATCCCGACATGATGTTGATTTGCGACTCCAAGAGCTGCTCCTCGAGCGTCTTCAACTCTCCGTCCGAGGAGACGAACAAGAAAGATCTAGTCGGCGATCCAGTGGAAAAAGAACAACCGAAAAAGCCTAATCAGAATCATTGCGCCGAGGTAGATATCGCCATTCCCATCGATCAAAAGATCAACAGTCCTAAAGGAGATGTTCAAGGGCGAACTAGTGATCTCTACGAGATTATATCGCCCCGGTCGACGCCGTTCCGCGTTAAGAAGCGACTCGGCAAAATCTCCGTCGAAGAGACCGTCAAGCCGGAGAATTTCACCCTCGGTTCTAAGGTCGACTGCCGATCGGTCGTTGCTCAGAAAAGGACCAAGTGCTTCCCTTTATAACGCACGTCGATCTGCCCGTGGGCGAGATTCTCTGTGGCACTGGTTCGTGTTCGTACCGTAAGAAGACATGCAGATAAAGTTGCATTTCGCCTTAATCCTTTCGATACCATGTTAAACACAAGTACATTGTGCCAAATACGTAATTTCTAATATCTTATTTAAACAAAAAAAAGAACCAATTATCACGTGTTAAGACTCTTAATTACTCGTTGTCTTTATTTAATATTTTGTTTTAATATCTTAAGAACCCAACTCTGATTATTCGCTTTTTTAAAGAAAAAGAATTTAAATTCTGATGATATATTGTAAGTGCTAAAAATTTTAGTTCTGCAATTTTTATTATTCACTTTGTTATTAATATTCTCATCCTATATAAAAGATATATCTATTTTACATTTTTTATCTATCTTTCTAGAAAAAAAAATCATTTCATGCATACACACATAATTGTAATACGATTTTAAAATATCTTACAGAATTGAATAAATTGTCTTAACACATATTTTATAATTATACATTGATAAGAAAAATAAAAATAAAATTATTCGTTAAACATTATATAGAAAAATATTACTGTACAAAGCCTAGGTACTGAAAGGATTAAATCTATTGAGTGATTCATAATAACAGTTATGTCTTCATTCGGTACGAACATTCTTTTTTGAGTTGCTTCTAAGATCAAACAAATTAATAGTTAAAATCTCGTCAATAACTCGCCTAGTAGAAAAATTTCTCAAATTTGCGAAAAATTTCTCGAATTTGCGTAATTCGAAAACAGATATTTTTCTGATATAATGCTCGTCTTAAGATGACTTTGTATACTATCGCTATTAGTTCTTAATTAGTCGAAATTAATGCATATGAACAGCAGAATAGAAATTTCTAGTTCTACTTTGTATAAGCGAATATAATGATGGCATCTGCTAAATACGGTTTTTTAGTTTTCAAATTATCCCCGTTGCATTTTTGCAGTTTTTTTTTTTTGGACAGTGCTGTTGGATACAATGAATACATAGAGAATATAGTAACAAGTAAAGAGTGGAAATGAAAAAAAATTTGAAATGCATGGGGATAACAGATGCCACATTTCATTTCGCTCTATTGCATAATATAAAAGTATTGCTAATCTTCTATTGGTAAAATAAAACGACATCCTCTCTCGAAAGTATAACGAAATTCGATTTTGCGACTGTTGGGAGACGGAAAAAAAAGATTAAAAATTAAATATGGAAAATGTGTGATCTAGAAAAAAATAACAGCTTTATGAAGAGGATCTGTCCAGTTTAGAGCCTAATTCCGGAGTTTTCGACAGAATAAAATCCGAGATATGCGAGAGCTCCTATCGAAATATTCTAAAGTGCACCCCCATTTTTTACTCGACGTTTTCGAGGAAGAAGATGGCCCAAAATGGAAACGAAAGCTCGATATGGCTGTAGAGACTTTTTACTCGACGCGCGAGGACGAGGAATTCGGCAAAAAATCCTTCTGTCGAGCAGAGAGTGCCTTGTTCATGTGGATATATATTGTATTTAAACAAAGAGAGAATAAACATGCGCAAAAAAAGTCCTCATCGACGATTCAATTCCGACTGCGCGCCGGATTTTCTGAATGGGTCCACGGAATCGCGCTCTCTCGTCGAATGACATCGCAATTCTCTCCTCTCGTTCTTTCTAAAGAAGATTCTTGCGATATTGACAGAATCAATTGCGGTTCTCAAATTCTTAAATTCTCATTTGCTTGATTTTTGCAGCAAATTTCTACGTAACTTCTAATGAATCGTCGTACCTATGATAATTCACTTTTAAAAATCATTGATAAAATTTTCGAAAGGAAAAGTTTAAGGGAGTTTGGAAGAATATTGCGAACTCAAGAGAGTGCGATTCCCACGCAGATGCGTGCGCCTGCCAAGCCTGCTCTTCGTTCGGCGCGGCACTTAACATTTTAACGGCATAAAACTTATATATGTATAATTAATACAGATTTAACCGCGTTCCTCTTATATAATTTTTTAGAGATAGGTAGGATCGAGAGAGACAACGCACTAAAATTGATTATACGGAAAGTACATTTAAATGTAGATAGACGTATATGTATATAAATATTATATAGTATACACATAAAGTATGTATCGGTATTTTGACGAGATGTTTGCGCGAAACAGAATTAATAATGTCGGTGTGGATGCACTCTTACCTCATAAGTTAGTACTTTCTAAAGTACTTTCTAAAGCTTAAGTCTCTATGTCTCTCTCTCTCTCTCTCTCTCTCTCTCTCTCTCTCTTTCTCTCTCTCTCTCTCTTTAATGTATGTTGTA
>Ga0157364_1006991_pt1 | contig 11648 bp, 8 predicted proteins | sample AttsexASBM2_FD_111476 | JGI IMG/M metagenome (GOLD analysis project Ga0157364, IMG submission 111476) | Fungus gardens microbial communities from leaf cutter ant in Ribeirão Preto, State of São Paulo, Brazil - Atta sexdens ASBM2 | ecosystem: Host-associated > Fungi > Mycelium > Unclassified ...
ATTGACTTAATATATTTCATGAAATAATTTCGAAAAATGCCGATATAATGTACAAAGTGTATGTTAATGTGAACATTATGTTTTTACAAAACTCACAGTGCCTCTGTTTTTATTTTCGAGAAACACATTTAGTTTTCTAACTTATATTTATAATAAATATATGAAATTTTCTTTTACTAACTTTTAAAGCAAATCTCACTCTGAAGGGAGTTTCATTCCAAAGAATTTAGAGAATAGATGTATTACTTGCTGCATGTATTATTAGAATATAATATATTAAAAAAAGATAATTTTAATGAAAGAAATATAAAATCATAATCGGTCATATATAAAAGACGATGAGTAAAATGAGCCGATAATTTTTCTCTCCCAGAATGGCAAGTAAAAGCGATATGTCTTTTTTTCGTAATGTTTGAGTTGCTAAATCTAATTCTGATCTTGAAAAAATTGTAATGCTTTTCTAAGAAATTAAATTAAATTTGTTAAAGATCAAAATCATATTCAATAACTCAAAAACTACAAAAAAGAACATGTCGCTTTTATTTGTCTGGAATAAAATATCAGCTTATTTTATCCATCGTCCTTTAACGTTTTCGTCGGATCGTTTTTCTGCATCTTTACGATACTTCCTGTTCTTCAGAATTTCTTTCTGAAAATAATTTATCTCTGTCTGTTCACTTTGCATTTGAAGTTAACCGTTGTAGAATCTGAATTCCTAAAGGATTCGAATTTCCCGTGATTCATCTCACAAGACCTGACTGCTGTGGTTATCGAAGCGTTATCGGCCGTGTGAAACGACACCACAAATTCTGCACGACGTTTCGGGCCGCCGCCGTTGGATTAAAAGCGTCATCGCGGTGCCATGTCACGAGGTACAACTGCGATCCTGCAAACGACCCTTTGGAGAATAAACTCCCTTCCAGTATTTATAGACTTTTGGGATTAGAGCGGGGACGAAGAAGGGAGGGAATGGAGCAACTGCTGCGCATCTCTTTTGTAAACTCACTCTCGAACACCTCAACGACGAGAGAAAAGAGAGAGACAACCCGCCCTCCTTCCGCGATGTAGATCGCGCGATCCACGTTGTTTATGCGATGTTGTCGCATAGGGGATGCTCTTTTGTTCGCGGTTCATTCTCACCGAGAGATACCGTCGAATGAATTTCGGGAGTGGCAGCGATATACATGTCATACCTGCCTGTGGTTCTGCATGGACTTTACGAGTTTCTCTTGCCTCGCGCGATTTCAAAGACTGTGAATGTGGATGACGGTAATCGTAAACCACTCGATACGGTCATCAATGCAATTTAACTTTGGTAGATTCAATGTATGCAAACACTGAGTTTGTGTCATACGACATCTGTATAGTTTGTATGTCGATATTTATATGTCTACGTCAAGTTTCTATATTTCGAAAATTGCAATTCTGTGAATTCTATGACGTGAAAATGAAAGTTATCGATATTGAGTATAACTAGACTGACATTTTTCAAAGACAAAAATAATAGAAAAACAATGGTGAGAAATTTAATTTGGATAGAACAAAGAGAATATAAGGGTAGCATAGAAAAAAATAGAATATATATTGTGGGCTATTATGTCATTTTATTTATAAAACGACTGAGAGAAAAATATATATCCTAAATGTTAATAAATACTTATTTGAATAGTAACTAAATATTTATTAAATGCAAAAATATATTTATTTGGTACAAGAAAGAATTATAATTTGATTTAACAATCACTTCTTTTTATTAAATAAATATTAAAAATTAATTAAATATTTATTTATTAAATAAATATTTAAAATTAGGCTATTTTTTCGTCAAGTGTACAACTCAACATGTGTTGCCCTTGTCGAAAGTATGTGGACTATCAAGAACTGCCGAGTTTTTTTTTTTCGCCGAGACACGTGTTCGATTCCGCTCGATTTCTACCAAGAACTGCTTCGCTCCCCCTCGCGATCGCGGGACCCGCTCCTCCTTCGCGGGAGGGCGCAGGACGATGACCAATCACACGCGATCACAAGCCGCGGGGGACCAATCGTCGATTACGGAAAAACCCGTCAGCTCCCGAGTTCAGGAATTTTCCATTCCCTCCTTATATTACCATATTTGGGCATGACGGATCGCGAATCGAACTCGAAATCGAACAGGCACTTTAACTAAACAGCAACGCAAAAATAAGCCTACAATATATAATTTAATTATTGAAAGTATAAAGAATAATATAAAACGAAGTTAAACACTACTGAGTTTCATAAACATCATTAACGCGTATATAATATATACATAATATATGTATATACATATATGTGTGTAATTAAAGTTATAAAATTTTATTCAATCAAACAAATTTTTTTACGCTAAAATATAATATCTCCATTAAATTAAATTTTAAAATTGCTCGAGATATGAAATATTTAACCTCTCATTACCTTCTATTATGTACATAAAATTATGTTAGAGAACAATAATAGAATTAACTATGATGTTAAGATTTGCTGCATTGTTTAAAAATTCAACAGTTATAGGGATGTGAAATAATTATTAGGCCTTGCGTCGTTGTTTCGCCGTGAAACGTTTGTCTCGTAATATGAAGCGTATAACACGATCATAAAGTTATTAATGTGCATGTTACGCGTACATTCAAGTTTGCAATAGAACGGGAATTCGCGGTTCAATACCATTTCCTTTCCAAACAATACAGCACAATATAAACTATCGATAATTATACGTCTAATAAAATCATGTCGATTCGTATGAAACACGTATAGCACTAAAAAAAATATTCTTTTTTTATATAATACATTCCTTCTTTCTTAACTTTGATGACAGATGCCAATTTATCAAATTACAGGTTGTTTCTCTGAATAAAAATGTGTGAATATCAATAAGGTTCAAGCTAATAATAATTGTGAATAAGAAGACAAATTTTAAATAGATGATACTAGAACTATATGTATAATAAAGTTTATATTTCGATAATCGATAAGATACTGAATAAATTATAGAAATCAAATATAAATTGATCTTAAAATAAATGTATAAATTAATGACAACTTCATTTTTATATTTGTCTTCTTTTTAAATGTATTTCCTTTTAGATGTATTGTGATTTTTTTTTATAACTCTATTTATTATATAATAGTTAAATTATTACTTTGTATTTTATCAAAAGAGCAAAGATAGAATTAACTTTCGTTAATTCAAAAGGCTAGATAAGTGAAGGTGAGAAAAGCGAAGGTGGAACATAGTCCACGTCAACAGAAACTTCCCGATGTTTTCTACAGTTTTCGAGACAGACGTGCGTTTAAATGCGAGGGAGTTTGCGACCTCTCCCTTGGATTGTTTTCCTTCGTCGTGGATAATTTCCCGTCTGCCACTTGCACCTCGCGCGGTAATTTATTGTAAACGCGAAGGCGGACGCGCCGGTTTAAACGATTTTCCTGATATGGCAGCGAACAGACGGATGAAGAGGCATGGAAACGCCTTCCATCGCCATTCATTACGGAAGTGTAAATTAGCAGAAATCATATCTCGCCCGGTATTGCTCACCGGAAACATGCGATCATCGCTAAAGAAACATTAAGTTCTTAATATTGATACATTTTAAACTTCATTTAAAATTATTTGCACAATTTATACTTTTTAAAAATCAGATTTTCGTTAAGAATACTAGAATACTGAACTTTTTTAATTAAACAATCGGGATTGGAAGTTTTTAGTTAAAGCTGATGATAAAATAAAATTTTATATATATACACGCAAATATATATATATTTGGCAATTTTAATAATTAAATTATTTGTTTTAAAAATATTTAATGTGAAACATGGGAAAAATAAGAAAAGAGGTGCACCCTAATTAAATTTTCGTAAAAGGAAAATCGATTTCCATTTAAATAATTTTTAAAATATAAATAATAAGTAATGTTATGAAAAAAACTTGGTACCATAATACATTTGTATCAGTGTTAATTTAAAGTTGACTAATGGACATGTCCATTTACTAAAATATGATAATAAAAATCAAGCATCGCTGAATAAACTCATCCTTTCATTTCGTTTGTTGTGGACGATTTCGATATTTTTTTAAAAGTGAATGCATTAATAATTTCAGAAGTAATGTTGGGAACAATAAAACTTATGAATGTATAACTATTATTTTGTCAAATAAAATGTGTCTGTATGAGAGGTAAATATTTTTTCAATGAAAACAATACTTTATTTCTCACTTATGTGATTGATAAAATATTCTGTGATGCTGTTGTTTTACTTGCAAACAATATTGAAATTGGAAAGCAATAGTAATAAATAATAAGCCAGTTAAACAAGTAGCACATATTCTACATATTTTTAAATTACATTGGTTAAACAATATTTCATAAAAGAAACTTCTGCCTCCGTAAATTTATAAGATTTCATATTATTGTTATCATAAACTCTTCTATTTTTTCATCCATATCTTTATAAATTTTAATGTGAATATAATTAAATTTCATATTAATTTTACATATTTTGCGAACAAAAAAAGCAAATATAAAATAAGAGAAAAGCTATGTAAAAACACAAAAATATAAAGTATTCGGAGAATTAAAGAAAGAATTATACAAAAAATTTAAAAATACAAAATGATAAAGTGCATTTTATATATATCATGTCTTTCGAAACATTTCTTTCCAATAAATATATAAATATAATATCACATGATATTATTATCAAATTTATCTGTAGGATCTTAATGTGATTTTATTCTCATCATTCTCGTTATCTATATCTTGTATTTTTAATTTACAAATAATAGCAGTAATTAATACGGTACTTACCTGCAAATTGATTACGCAATACGGAAAGAATGCAGAACAGTACAGAACAGGAGACGAAGTCGACTCTGATGATCCTTGTTATTATCTGTATCCTGTAGCGTGATGCGACCTTCTCACTGCCAAAAAAACAAACACCGAATAAAGCTAAAAAACTGAACGCTTCCTCGATACATGCTAATACCAGGAATTGACGGATGATAAAAATACTTACATTATTTTGAAATCGTCAGTTGAAGAAAACGAATACACTGTATTTGGGCGAAAGCGTCTGTTTGATACAAATCGAACGTGAAGTCACGAATTCAAACGTTGTAAATTACGCACGTGATAACGGATCATGCGAATGTGAATCGCGACTATTACTCTCTCGGAATGAGATATCGATGAACTATGCATTCAGCCGGTCCGTCGGGAACGATATTCGGAACTTTGTGGTATCGTGTGATTTCTAACTTCGTCGCACAGTTACCAAACAGCTATCTTTTAAATTTCAATGTAATCGTCCGCGCTACGCATCGACGCCATTTTGAATTCTGATTAATATCATATAATTAAGACTTCAATGGCACACAAAAGCTTAAGCAGCCCATTGTAAGCGATTGTAGTTGTAAGAATTGACCAATCACGATCGAATATAAGAATACGTATGTATAAGCAGAGAGTTTCTTCTCGTTCAAAATGTCGGCGTGTCTCGGATCGTCAGATAATTTTGATCATGTAAATGCGTATATGTCATAGCAAGGACTACGATACAAACTCGGTCGCGCGAGAATAATCGCGATCGCGAGCTGTGATACGACATTCGGAGAGTCAGGCGCGATGAAAATTCCAACGTAACGCTACGTTTACACGATCGCTAGAAGGAGACGCGTAGTACCGCGAAGAGAGAAACATCTTTAACCGACTTCAAGTTCGGCGCGAGAAGCGAGAATGAGGGAGCGCGGGCGCGCGGGCAGGGCTCGGCGCGGCTGGCTTCGTGAAGGGCCGAGAAGAGCCGAGTGCGGCCGAACGGTGACGGAGAAGGGGGGAGTCACCGCCGCCGCAGTCGTTCGGCAAGTGGTGGGGAGAGACGCTCTCTTGTCCCCTGCGCTCGCTCAGTTGCTCCGTCGCCGCCAAAGGGAATGTATCGCCGCGCGTTACCGTTCCCCTCGTAGCCGCGCCGCGACGGGTGTCACTCGCGTCCTCGTTATCCTTCACCATCGTCGTCGTCGTCGTCAGTGTCGACTCGCCGCCGTCCACCTCGCCGTGATTTTTCCATCATGGAGATTCGTAACTACTGTGCGACACGGTGAAGCGCGACGGCCAATTTCAAGTGTATACGCGCTGTGAAAAGCGTCTTTTCGTCGTATCGTACGATCCCGCGAATCGACGTGTAGCTGTGATCGCTCCAGGATCTCGTTCTCAGGATCCGTTCTCGAGGAAGTCCTTGGAGATCCGGATAACCGGACGGTGGAAAATTCCGAGAGAGCGTAACGCAACTGAAGATCGCGGCCGTCGGCAGAACGTGCCTCGGCCCGAGATCGCTCGATCAACATTCCGCGCCGTCTGGATCGTCCCGACGGACGTGTAGTTCTCAAATTCCCGGAAGTACCGAGATTGGAATGTAACGAGGCTCGAACCTCGAGCAGTGTGTTTTTTCGGTGTGACGGTGACAGTGAGACGCAATTTTTAGTTTTCGGTTTCTCTGCTTTCTGTGCGATGTGCTACGGTTTCACCGATCTCCGCATCCTCTGTCTCGTAAGTACCGTATAAAACGGCTTTTCCGACAATCTCGATTCTCGGCGCCTGTACTCTTCTCCGCGATCGTACTTTTTCCCCCAACTTTTTCCAACATTCAAAAACGACGGTTGTTTTTCCGATTCACGGTGACGTCGCAGGTAATCGGAGCGCGCACCGTCGGCATCGATTCATGTCCAATCGAGATTTGAAATCGAGCTCTCCAACTCGGAGCGACGGGAACGGAATGTGGCGAACCGTGCGTATTTACGCACACACGAAATATTTTCTCCCGTGTCCTGTGAACTTCTGTGACGTGAAAGTGGAAAATGCGAAAGCGCTGTCCGACATCGAAGTACGTCGGTCGGAAATTGGCCCGTTAACGGTGAACTCGCCGGTGCGGTGCGTTGCGTTCATTTCGGAGCGAACGACACTCCGATCTCGGACGCTGCTCTCTCGATCGCGGAAGCGTACAGCCGTCGATATTTTTTTTTTTTTTTTAGTGCTTTACTCTTCAATCTCGCGTGTGGAAAGTGAGAGATATCTCTTGCCGGTGGAAGTTACTTTCGTAATGTTTCCCGAAAACGGAATTTAAATGTCAAAAATGTGATGGAGAATCGTATTGATGGAAAATCAAGGATTCATATTTGTTGCGAGCCGCGTCAGCTCGACGCCTGGTTTTTGCAATCATTATTTGTTGACGTATCTGTCTCATGTGTCTTTATTAGTGTAACGTCCTATAAGCGCGACATGAACGGAGAAATTATCGTTATTTACGTACGTACGCGACATCGAATTTCGTGTGTCGGCTATCGATGAAAATTGTGTGGTGGAAACTCGCAATAACAAACGCGTGTGCGCGATTTAATTATCTAATGTGTGATGGAAATACAGAGAGATTTTAAACACGTTCTATTCACCACAGAGGGAATCAAATTTCTCCAAACGGCGCGTTTAACGTTTTTACTTTGTTCTCCTTCGACCTTGAAAATCTCACTTTCGAATTTTCATTCGCGTTTAACTCGGAACGCGAACACGGTGAACTATAATTTCGGATTTCGCGTATCGGAGTTCGACGTTCTCTCGGAGCGGGTTAAACGGAAGAACAGAAAAACAAATGACCGACCGCTTCGAATCAGTCGTGCACTGCGTGTGAATTTACGGCAAAAGAGCAAATTCGCGAACAGAAATCGCGAAAATACGATAGTTGATTTTACGCTTTTTGTGCGACAAAAAAAGTGTGCTCGTTTGAAGCGATAGGTTTGAATAACGATGTGACGTGTGTAGATCATTTGGAAAATCCTTAAAACGCGCACACCTTCGAATTCTTTGGACAATGTGGAAAAGGATTGACAATTTGACGATTTTTTTGGACAGATGTGACGTGTGGATTGATCGAAAAATCTTAACCCTCTATCGGAGGGACTTGTGGAATTTTGCACTTTTTAATGGCAATCTGAATCTTTGAGAGCTTTAATACAAATTTATGTTGTTCTGGACTGTGTAAAATCTGGAAAAAATTCTTCCATGTACAAAAGTTTTACAATGAGTTTTTGCTATCATAAAATCCGGATTGCATTTTACTTACTTTTGATTGACAGATTTAAATAAATTTATCTACTAGAATTTTTAAGAGTTGTGCCATATTTCAAGATTACATTTATATGGAATTTATTTTATATAGACAATATAAAACATATATATAAATTGGGTAATACTATTCACAGAACGAAATAAATTCTATGATTGTTAATATGTCTGACTTTGGTATTAATATATAAAAATATATAAGAAGCTTCAGTGCAGTTTAGTATAATAAATAATACAAGACTTTGATGATTCACATTTTGTTTGTGAAGTGATACGTAAAATATGATTTACACAAGTAGATGCGAATTATTGTATTTATGCGTAAACGCACAACCTTGAAATTTACAATCAAAATATCACCTGTGCCTTCAAAGTTCACAACTTGGCCGGCGGAGGATTAAAAACGCGTGTACTTTTCAGAATTCTTTGGACAATACGGAAAGGATCGATAATTTCATTTTCTAGATAACATGACTGATATAACATTTAAAATCTTAAAAATACGTGTTCTTTTAAATTCTTTAAATAATTCAAAAAGGATCGATAATTTCATCATTTTTTAATAACGACGTGAAATCATTTAGAAAATTTAAAAAAACGCGAATACTTTTAAATTCTTGGAGCATGTGAAAAAGACTGAAAATTTTATCATTTTTTATATAAGGATAGGTGTGACGCGTAGATCCCTTGGAAAATTGAGAAACACGAGCACTTTTGAATTCTTTGAACACTATGAAAAGGACTGACAATTTTAACATTTTTTAAGGACCGATAATTTCATAATTTTCTAGATAACGACAGATGTGACATATTAATTGTTTGAAGACTCTTAAAAAACGCGACTACTTTCGAATTCTTCAGACAGTGCGAAAAGGACTGATAAAGGATCGATTTTTTTGAATGATAAATGTGACATATAAATTGCTTGGAAAAATCTTCAAAACACGTTATTTTCGAATTATTTGGACAGCGCAAAAAGGACTGACGTTTTGTAAATTGCATTAAAAATTTTTTAAAAACGTGAATACTGATTAATTTTTTGAGCAGTGCGCGTGCGATAAAAACTGATAATAATTTTATCATCGTGTCTTGTCTATCCACGTTAAATACGTGCGTCAATTTGCCTCTGGCTAGATGGTTATATCTGTGCGACAGATATAACCATCCGGAAATGTGGAAAAATTGAATTTTCTTAGTTGCCTGGTTGCGGAAAACGTTGAATGAAAATGATAGGGAGCTGTCAGTTTTATCATATCTTGCATACGCGAGTTATAAATATGCGCTGACCGACCCGTGCTATGTTTCGAATACGCGTAGAAATTACAAGTGGAATGACTTTAAATAATGTTGGTCGGAATCGACAGAAAATATTGAAAAACGTGCAAAGCTTTAAATCGGGATCATGGAAACGCTATCATCAATTCCGTCATATTTTTGTGCGTGGACTACAAATGTCGTGTGCATCACTGATTCCAGCATTAAATTCATATATTTCACCTACGCTGCACGTTTATGTAACGATGAATGCAATTACCGGGATAACAGAATTTTTTAAATTCGTCGAATCGCAGAGATACTATCGTTGATTTTACTATCCTTTTTTTTTCCACGAAAAGTACAAACATTCATGTGCTTTAACGTGCGACGTGTATGCATAGTTTAGATAACAGCGGATGTAATAAGCACAGAAAATGTAGAGAACGGCGAATTCTAAAATTCATGAGATCGCGAAAATGTGATTGGTGACTATATATCATTCTTTTCCGTCAGTATTTGTTCCGCTTTGATTTGTCTGTAAAAATGTTAAAAGGATCACATTTTTAAATTCGCAAGATCGTAAAAATATGACTGTCGATTCCTATATGTCCGAATAATACTAAGTATTCACGTCGATGAATACGCATTGAATTTGCGTATTTTAAATTGAGATGTTTGCGAAAAATCTGATTCGATATAAACATGAGCGTCTTTCCAGAAATATCGAATTTTGAATTTAACATATCTATTGTGAAGATATATTTGTCTTAATAAAAATTCTCATTCTAAGAAAAAATTAAATAATCATTTATGTTAGAAGAATCTGTGCAAATATTTTTTTTAGATACGCGTGAAATATTTAGATAATAGTCAATAATAATCAGTGACAAACATAGAAAACAGGAAATTCTTATAAACGTATTTAACGTTTTACATTTTTTACTAGTGTTTTGTGTGAAAGATTAAATATCCCGATCGATATAATATCTGCAAGTAAAAATAGTGTATTTAAGTTTCCAGTAACATCGTAAATGATAATTTTGTGCAAAGAATTTAAAGTTGGATATAATGATGATGACTCATTAAATTTGGTGATAAATTCGTGAATCTAACCTGCAATGAATGTGGAAATCAGCTCGAAAAATATTAGTTACGTGAGTTTAATTCCGTCTGTTGTATAATCGTTTACTGTTTTTCTTTTGTGCGGCGAGAAAAATTTATCGCGAGTGATAAGTGCTAACAAAACATTATGATGTTAAGTATATCAAAATTGTGTGTATGTGCACGATGTTTTTGTTAAAATTGGTGATCCGATATATTTGCGAGTCTCTCCCTTTAACAAGTGGAGGAAAATGTGCAAAATTCAATTTAAAAATGATAATGCAATCCTTGATTTTCCATCAACGATTTCTTCTTAAATTTACAATGCAAAATCGAAATCAATTCTAATCCGAGTGTGCTACTACTGAGCTGCTAGGTTTACTTTCTACGCGTGAATAAATCCGTGCTCCGTTTTCGCAACGTTTGTGACAGAGGGAAATCTCGGTAGCTGCGCGGAAATGCGGCCTTTGATTTTCAATCAGCAACTCCTCGCATCGAAATTTGATTTGTGTCCAATGAAAATAGAAGGGAAATGTCAATTCGAGAAAAGCGATGTAATCACGAGGGTGCAATTCTCGATTCTTGGCGCTTGAACTTTGCTCATTCGGATCTCATTTTACAGTATCGTGATTTATCGGAGTGTTATCGCGATGACAATTTCTTATTATAACATGTTATTAACTATGATATGCGCAATTGAAACAAAAATGCGTATCATTCACAAGTGCATAATTAATAATGAACTGCATGTCGTGCGACTTGTTAATAATGGTATATTGTTAGTAACAAAGTATCACATTTCTTCAAGGTTTGTTAAAATATCTATATATTACTGCGTTCAAACGTGACTTTGATCAAAACACGATGACAGGTTGTTTTATTCATACTTGTGACTCAATTCATGTCTCAGCGTATATTGAAAATTTTCTGCATGGAAATGCAATCACATTTCTGCAAATATAATTACGTTTTTAAAAGTAAACTCAAATGTACCTTATATCTTGATTAGAAAGAGGTTCTTATATCAGCAGAAATTTATTTCAAGTTTCAAAAGAGCTGATGTATAAACGGCAAATGAAACTTGCGCATTTCGGCGCTTAATTGCAATGTGATTACCTACTGATGGACTGCTCTGAATTTCTAAGGATAATTCGTGAC
>Ga0157364_1006992_pt1 | contig 11648 bp, 9 predicted proteins | sample AttsexASBM2_FD_111476 | JGI IMG/M metagenome (GOLD analysis project Ga0157364, IMG submission 111476) | Fungus gardens microbial communities from leaf cutter ant in Ribeirão Preto, State of São Paulo, Brazil - Atta sexdens ASBM2 | ecosystem: Host-associated > Fungi > Mycelium > Unclassified ...
ACAAATCTTTTAATCAATTTACAAATAATTCTTTCTACATAGTAATGTTAGGACAATTAAATTTATTTCAAATTTTCTTCAATATAAAATATTTCGCAAATAAATCGGATTAAATGCTGTTTAAGTATTAACAAATATTTTGACCTTTATTAACAAAAATTCGCCGAAAATTCCCCGATTATCAATATTAGAATTATTTTACATATATAATTTAAATAATCAAACTGGATAAAATCAACGAATTTTTGCGAAAATTGTGAAACATTTATTATAAAAACAAATGAGTTTATATTCTTAATTTATACTTGTGTGTACATACATCTTCGATATTTTCTAATAAAAAGGTTGAAATAGTTTGAAATTCAGTTCATTTTATTTGCAATTTGCATGCACTACTTATCTTAAACAAAAGCTAAAATGCGCAACAGTAGAACATATATCTGTGCAAGAAAAAAATTAGTAAAATAAAATTGTGCAAATCGATCGACAGAAAATTGAAAGAATTTAAAGCAATGACACATAATCCGAGAAACGAAAAAAGTATTAACACAGCTTGGACGCCGGATTTATTTGGTCCTGTTTTTAAGAAAAAGCGTTTGACAGTAAGACAGGTTAGATCTGACAGTTAAATAATCTGACTTCTTTACACAATGTTTTTGTCCCTTTTTATTAATATAAACTAATTCATTTTTAATTTATTAACTTTATTTACTTTACGTATTTCAATCCCAATATAATTTTTTAGGCTTTGCATTTACGTAATGTAAATGAACAGATTCATCGTATGGCAACTTTCGTTCCTGATGAGATAATATACGAAAACTTGTCAGAGAAAAGTTTACGAAGTTTCCGAGCTGTTTTAATGTTTTTAAACATTTCAGGTTAACATCATCGTTTTGCGTACGCATAAGTTGTAAATTCGTTTATATTAGAGTAAACAAAAATATTTTTTTAAATTAATATAGTAACACCTGATTAATATAACAGATTTTTCGACACTATTTAAAAATTTTATTCACGATAAAAACGGAGGATGTTTGGCTTTAACTAAAACGTTAAATGATTACATTCATATCGTAGTTCGTGAAGTATACTGCAGCGCAGGAGACATACTAAAATTTTCTGGTAAGAGAATATCGTTCAGAATAAAATACATCAATAAACAAATTGTTCAAAAATATTTTTTTATAATAAATGTTTCTTTCCAAATAAATATATTATTTTGAATAATTATTTTTCTTTAATTTGTAATGAATATAAAAAACATTACAATTATGTACAAAATAAACATTCAATCTAATTTGCTAAAATATATCATATTACATTTGTTTTATTGATTATATTTTAATATAATCTTTAATAATTTAGAGAAACAAATTATTAAATCAAGCATAAAATGTAAGAAATTATTATATATTATATTAAAATGTAAATTTACTGGTATTAACTCATACACTTATATACGCTCGATCACACATATATACATTATTTTACAAGAGCTTCTATTAAAATAAATATTATGTTAAAAATATAGCTGAAGGGATATTAATAGCGTGGAAAGTACACGATGGCGAATTCATATATAATATTGTGCAAACTGTAATAATAAGCGCAATGAATATACAAAATTCTATAACAGTCTTACAAGACTCTTACGTCAACGGTATTTATAAAAGTATTTGCCATGTATAATACGTTCTAATTAATATGAAATATTCAAATTTACGCAAAGTATAAATTTAAATTTGAAAAATTAGATCAAAATTATAATATTGCATAAATTCAAAATAAAGAATTAAGAGCACACGTTTAATTTTTATTTAGCTTCGTGTATATCAGGCGGATTTATATAACGTATTTTTTTTTGTTATGAATCACAAATTTTAATTAATAGTGAATGTGACTATTTCTGCCGGGGATGTAAAGTTCTCGGTGATTGGTGACGATGAAGGTCGGCATTTCGTGATATATGGTGCGCCAATCGAAGAGCTAAAAAATGCGAATAAGATTTCTCTGCCGAATGACTTGATACTATCACTTAGTGCATGGCAGCATTGTCAGCCAAGTCAATATGAATACGTCATCAAAAATCCGTATAATATAAAGGTATGATGACATTCTAGTTACAGTTCAAAACTCTAGTTAACGTTCTCTCTCTTACTCTTTGATATTTTATAAATTAAAAATTAAAAACAAACACTATATCTCATTTCGTTTTACTCAGTATAAAATCGCGTAATTAATTATTTGTATTTAGACGCAAATTAGTTCAGATGTAAATTTAATCTATTATTATAATTTAAAGATTTATTTACTAAGACAACAGTTATTGATGTGAAAAAATTTTGTTGCTTTAAAGAAAAGAATATACTCTATTTTTATACTGATTCATTGCCAATTGTGTGTTTGAATTTTGTTATAAATTTTTTTTATAAATAACGATTCTTTATAAATTATTGATTTTAAAAATAAACTTTTATACTATATAATTTTAATTAGTTATCGACAGTTCTCAAAATAATCCTATTTTTTTTAAATAAATTAACTTCTATAAATTTATGAAGATGCGCGTGTTTCAAATTTCTATAGATAATAAAAATGGCAAAACAGTCAGACATAAAATCAACTTACATGACATCGCCAAATCGCGACGATATAAGCTATGAACCACCCATGCAAGAAAAATTTATAATAAATATCGTCAGACAAATACCATCTTACAGGACACATTTGATACCTAATAACGGAGATTCTGAGACAGAAATTGCTAATAATAAAGAGAAAATTTCGACAGGTAAAATAAATATTTATTCCATATTGCATTTATAAGTGTATTTATAAGTGTATTATGAACTGTTCTATATCCCCTCTGTATTTATTTACATCTTTTTCTTTATCTATCTCTGTCTTACTTACATTTCTCTTATTTTATTATCTGTAATAAATATTAATGTATTCTATTAGAATCAAGTTTTTCTCTCTCATTTCCATACAACTATTAGAATACAGTGTATAAATTATGTATTTAATTAGTTATTGTAAATCTTTTTATTTTTTTATTCCTAAAAATATCTTATATAAATCTTAATCGCAATTTGTTTAGAGTACGTAAAAAATAATATTACTTTATATTAAATATTTCCACCAGCGATCATGACGATAGCAGCAGCAAATCCGAATTTTAGCACACAATTAAAAAGTTATTTGATAAAGCCGGTGATCCAACAGGTACTGTCTATCATAAATCATAAACTATTTTAGTGACAAAATAAAAGAATTGTGAGTACGCCTTTTCCAGAATTATTTGTTAAGTATGCCTTGCTTCTCGTAGATCGAAGAAGGTGAATCATTAAAATTTTTAGCGGAGATTAGACGAATTACAGTAATATCTATTGATATTATTCCCATTGAATGTTCAGTCAACGAATTAATTCTTTTAATAGACAAATGCTTTCTACTTTTGCTTAGGTACTGTTATAATACCATGATTAACAGATATTATTTTCTATATAAGAAGATTATTATTTTATAAATATTATAATAAAAATGCAAAATTTCTCTTTAAATTTTAATTTCAAAAGTATTTTGTTATTAATTTCATATATAATTAATATACTGCTGTCTTTTCAATCACTTTGTTACATTTATAGACAGAATAAGAAAATAAATTGTTTCAATATTTATTATAGTATAGTTACGCCACAGGGGGGTTATATTAACACAATGGATCTGTACAAGAAGCATATTTATTTTTGCATTGTTTTTGGTATACGTGGATGCACGAACAACGAGAACCAATTTAAAATCGATGAAACTTGTAAAAATGGAATTATTTGTGCAGCACAGATATTGCAAACAGTGAAAACCATCGTAGAAATTCAAAGCATTTTTATCGGCATGTCAACAGGTAATAATGCACTTTTTTGTTCGAAAAATATATTAGTCGTGCATAATAGTGTCCCAATACATCTCCAATACCCGATGTGTAACTAATTGTGCTATGACTTTTATTTATTAAAAAGTACATTCTAGAAAGAATGAGAATAAAATAGAAAAGCAATAACGTTAATCGTTTTAACATATCGTTTACAATATTTACATCGTGCGAAATTATATTTTTGTCGTAATAAATTTATCGTACAATTCCAGCATTGCGATACAAATATATGTGCTGTATTCGTATTATCAATTTAATTTCAGGAATAGCTTATTGTGGCGTGATCGGGCATATCGCTAGAAGATATTACGCAATTATTGGACCGCCTATCGATAAAGCTATAAACATAATGGATATTTCCTATAATAAAGTAATTAACAGCTTGACTGAAACACTTAAATTTTGGTTATAGTTTAATTTGTTCGTTAAAAATAATCACATTATTTTATTAAATTATATTCATAATAACGCGCGATTGTAAAATGATTTCCAAAAAATTAAAAAAAATTTAATGTAGTTTTCTACCTATTCAATTATATTATCGAAAATGTGTAAATATATAATTAATTAATGAAAATATATAAGCATATAAATTTTTTTTCTGAATTATTTGTAATATCCCAAGTAGAACGTAAATAATAATAATAATAATCATAATAAGATTAAGATAACATCAAGTAGAAGTTATTTTATAAAAATTAAAGTCAAGAATTCATCACAAAATTTTGTCAAAAGTGTATCAAATGACATTATTTTTCATAAAATGACTTTGTTTAATACCATTACAATATTATTATGATTGTTTTTTATCTGAGACCTGGTTTGTAGATTTCCTGTGATTATGACACCATGTTGCATAGTCATTTTAGAAAAAATCAATTTCGTTCTCGAGGTATAAAAACGTTTCAACAATTGGAAAAATATCACATCTTTGAATATCACTATGAGTGAGTTTAAATTTATTCCTTTTAAATATGAATAATAAAATAGGAGAGAAATTTTATATTTGTTTCTTCAAATACCGTGTAACATTTATTGTGGCTGTAATTGAAAACAATGTGACGGAAACAAAAGCTTTATCCAAATAATCGATTAAATTTTTACTACATAATTTTATTAAATTATGTTGATGTCAACATAAAAATTACAAATCTATGCGATGCATTTCCATTTTCATAGTAGCAGTGCATTTCTATTTTATTTATTAAACATTTCAGGGAAAAATTTCAAATAATTAAAAATATAACACTATGTTAAAACATACTGAACTACCGTTTTTATCATTTTTATTTATTTTAATATCGATTTTTATATATTTAAAAGATAAGAAATAAGTAGAACTAAACTATTAAATATACATATTTAAAACTATACATATTTAAAAATAAAATGTAATTTTTATGCAAGTAATAAAATATGTAAATCATATTTCCCATAATATCTTTATAGAAAACAGAAAAACGTAGTTTTGGAATATGGTTATCCTATTTTGGGTAGACTGCAAGAGTTGGAACACTTCAATGATATTCTGGACGATATTGGAGTCGCAGATCGAAAATATTCAGGGTTGTTGATCGAGGTTTGATTCAAAGTTCCGAAAATAAAGTGAGCGTTTGTAAAATAAAATTGTCAAAGACTATTGTGACTAGTACGTTATAACTCTAATAATTAATTAATTTAATATTTATAATTATGTAACGTTTTAATCAAAATTATTTACAAATATTAGTATACTGTGCTTTATATAACTGTAAAGATAAAAAATAAAAAGTAAAGGATTTAATATGATTATTTTTTGTAACATTTGCACGTTTTATAAAATCAATTTAATCTGTTATTTATCCAGGGAATCGAGAGGTCAGGAAAATCTAGACTTTTAGATGCTTTCGTCACGAGCGTTTGTAACAGACAAATAAGACCAATCAAACTTTCTCTTCATGCGACATACATGGAGAAGTCTTATTCAGTTATATATCATATTATTTTGCAGGTACAAAATATTATTTGTTTTATTTTATAGATTTTTTATTAAAACTTTTTAATAAAAATTTTATAAAATGGCTGAATTAAAGAGAAGAATTGAGAATTCTGTTCAATCAATTCTGTTTTTCAATCTACAAAGCGTAAGGATAAAAAATTAATTTTAATATTGTTTGAAATATTCCTATTTTTTTGTTTTTATTCTCAATTCTTTTTTATAAATATTATAATGCTAATATATATAAAGAATAAGGAAAATTAAACATTTTAAAATTAATTCTTGATTTAAAAAAAATACAATTAATTTTATAGAAGATAAATATCTATCAGTTTTCTTTAGTAAACTTAGTTTTTGCAAATAGAGACAAATTACTTCAGATAACTGAAATTCCTTGCAGATACTTGAAGCTGAAGATTGCGAGACTATTGAAGAACGTGAAAAAGCGTTACTTAATAAATTGGGCGACGCTCTCACTTTGGAAGATCTTTGCTATCTAAATATTTTAATGAGAGTTCGTTTTCCTCTTTCCAATTCTTATTGCTCGGATACTGATTCGCAACGTCATACGAAGACTATCAATATCTTTAAAACAATATTAAAGCAGGCAATGTCATTATTTTATCTTATAAAGGATTCGGTACTATTTTTAAAATTGCTTTTATATAAATTAATGTAATCATTCATTACAGTTGAAGATTAAAATCTGCATTTTGCTTGATGACATTCAATACCTTGATCACAGATCCTGGCAATTTTTATCGTCGGCTCTTGATAACTGTAATATCGTCATAGCGATGACGATACTGAAGCCTAACTCTTGGGATGACTTGTCCCATGTGGAGATCTACAAAGATAAAAGGCTAATAAATTATAATTTGCTCGGTCTGAATGTAGATCTGCTTCCGGCATTTGCGTGTCAATTTTTGAATGTCCTTGCAATACCCACAAAATTAAGCAGGTATTGTCGCCGTTTGTTTTTAAACTCGTTTAACTTAATATCACAAATTAGTTAAACAATGATAGGATTTCTATTAGGATTTTGCAAACATGCCAGGATGGTCATCTCGGATGGTGCGAGGCGTTGCTGACATCGATCCTTCAAAGTAATGGTCTGAACTTCATTACGATATCGCCCAGCGAAGCATTACAAAAGGATCTTGTTTTTCCAAGTAGTATTCTAGTGACAAAACTACCAATCGATCTGACACCAGAAGAATTGGCGCCACCTTTACCCTGGTTGCAAATGAATTTTTTAGATGTCTGTGTCACAAACGAGAATTTCTTAAAGATTACCGAAAATTACAATATAACAGGCAAATCTAATATTTTATTAATCCTTTCGTATTACTTTTTAAGGCATCATAAATCTTTCTTATTTTATTTAATTTTTCACGACACGACGAATCATGATGTATCGAGTGCGATAATAAAATAATATTTAGATTTGAAAAGATATTTTAAAATATACAGAATGTCTTTGCAATTATATGAAATTGCGCCGATCATTCTACGTTAATTTATTTATTAGAAATTCTCTCTAGACTTAAGAAGCGAGATCTACGATAGAATGAATCCTTATGAGCAAAATTTCATTAAGTGCGCTGCCACGTTGGGCAGAGTGTTTATACGAAGCATGGTAGAAAATATAATGTTGAATACGATCTCACTGTATACCATTAGAAGTGAGTATCATTAATTGCAGCTCTCGGACATCTTATTATAACTGAATTGCATGCTAGCTTAGATGAATCTCACGTAATTCCACAGCCGTTTCCGAAATGATTCGAATACGGATATTAGAATGTGCTTCTCTGCAACGATCGGATTTCTACACTCAGGATTTTGTCTTTTGTATAGATAAAAAGCGGCAAACCTTCTCTGATATGCATCACTCGTTAACCTGCAATTGTTATCATTCAAGTTAGTGAATTCCACTATTTGAAAAGGATATAAAATATTTAATAATATATTAAGTAACATGATAGCGTCGTAACGTCAAGTATAGAAAGAAGGCGATAAGTCATATAATATTTAATATTAAAATTATAATTATTATACAATTAATAATAAATATTAATAAAATTTAATATTTAACAATATTTAATAATATTTAATATTATTTAATATTATTAAACTGATGAAAAGCTTTGCTTGTGCTTTTCATGAAGTTCTTATTAATAAAAACTTGAATCTGTGAAAAATAAACAATAAAAGAAATTGTAATAAAATTCACACAGTTCCGTAAATTCGTGATTTTATAATGAAACAAATAATTCTGCCTCTCTAGAAGCTATTAACCGTCTCTCGCCTGATCATTGTAAAATGTTAGAATTCAAAGTCAGTGCATTTCACGAGATGATATATAACATACAAACAGATGAAGAAAAGCAAGAAAATCATACGAAAGCAGCTAGGATATGTGAGTTGGATGCTCAAAAATGTAATTTTTGCGGTAATGGTCGTTTTCTGAAAATTCTCAGCGAAGATGTACTCAAAGAATTGAAGGTTATTTACAATGATAATTAATTGATTATATTTTGAGCATGTGCTCAGAAAATAGATTTTTAAAATTTATACTAAATAGTTTATAAATAAATTAAAAATCAAAACACTTAAACTTCTTAAAAATGAAGTTTTTATTATTAAATTTTCTAATTTATTATTATTTTTTTCTAACTTTGTTGAAAAAATTGATTTCGTTTGATATTCTTAGAAAGAAAACACATATTTGAGATCCGAAATTTCGTTGATTCATCGTCGAACGATTATGGAAGATAAATGGACGAAACCGATAATATTTCCAGAATCGACAATACAAACAATTACAACACAAACAATTCCTGTGAAGAAGAAAAGAGAGATTGATTTTTGTAAAATATCTGTTATGCCGTCAGATATTGAGGACGAAGAAAATGAAGGTAATAGTTAATGAATATATTTACTTTGAAATTCATTAATTTTAAACATCAATACATATTTTTACAGTAATTCCCAAAAACAGAGACAACAACAAAATAAGCATAAGATTTAGAAGGCGATCTACGAATATTTTTCTAGAAATGACGACAGATCCTTCTCATCCAAGCGTGTTAAAAAAGTTTAGTCATATCGATTATCGTAATTGTCAATGTGATAATGTTATCAGCCATCTTTTCTGGAAGTTGCATGAGCATATTGAAAGAAGTGGTAAATTAATAATGTTTTAAAAACAAAATTTAAAAAAAAAATTTAAAAATATATTAATAAAAATAATTAAACTATTTTAAGCACAATTTTAATACGTATAAGATTGATTATATAATATAATAATACGTAAAAGATTGATAATATCACATTAAGATTCTTCTTATTAGATTCTTTATTAAATTATATTCTTTAGGAAAAATCGACAAATTACTCGAGTTTTTTATACAGTACAGCGCCGGAATGATCCAAATTGCGCAACCTCTTTATGCCATTAAGTTGCTTTCGAATGCCGCTGAAAGAAGTAAGATTGTCAAAGTGAACGAGTGGACCGATGAGAATACAGAGGACGATATCACGAATAAAGGAATTATTCTAGCTTTAATGGGTCCGTGAAACTTTACGAAATATTCTGCAATAAAATAAAATATCCCTATTTATTAGGCACCGTTCCGCGGAAAAATTTCTTCCAAAGAGAATATATCATTATTTGTCATATATATTAATTATACTCAGGTGATGCTCATAGTGCATTAGGAAATTATGATCAAGCTAAAAAATACTACCTCTTGGCGGTGAAATTACGAGATACTTTGCTTAAGAGGAAAGTCATCTATTATTACATAACGTCAAAAATGTTTTGTAAACTATATGATCCTCCTCAAAATTATATAACTGATGAAAAATCATATCAATTCGATATAAAGAAATCGGAATTGGCATCGTACTTGCGACGTCTTTGCGACGGATTCATAGTATGTAGCTAATATAGCTTTTATGTAAAGGATTTAGTCAAGTAAGATGAAATTGAAAAGAAAAAACGATTAAAAAAAAATATATACACTATATAATTTTTAGGGATTTTGTTCTAATGATTTTTATTATAAAAAGTGTAATGAGAATAATTTTTGCATAATTTTTTATAGAAAGAAAACAAATTGAAAAAGGCGCAATCGTTTGCCTTGAGAAGTTTCCAGCTCGCGTTTCTAAACGTTAACAATTTTCTAGAGAAAGGCGAAATATATCTTGCAACAGTACAAGTTTTGCATTACACAAGAAACATTAAGTTAATACGACGTATCGAGAGAATAATGCTAATCACAATAAAGAGAAAAATTTTTTGGGATGATGTCGAGGAAATAACGATGGTGGCAAATATTTATCTAACGATGTATCAAATTAGGTATAATGTCTTAAATTTGATGCATAAATTAATTTTTCCTTAAATTATTATTTAATTTACGTTCCTTAAATATTTTGCATATGTGAAAATAGAGTATTAAGAGGTAAATTGGAAAAAGCCATACTTATAGGTATAAAGGTCTTGAAAATATCTGAAACATTGCATCTTAAGAAACTGATGTTGATTATTATGCCCTCAATAATTCAAATAATGGTATTGCTTGAAATTAATCTATTCTCATAAATCTCTTGTATATTTATGTCATTCTATGTAAATTTTCTAAACAAAGCAAAGATCCAAAATTAAAAAGAAATTAATCTTTCGTTTGTGTGTTTTAATATTTTTATGTAGACATTTTTTGGATCTTTTCACGTTATTTAGGATGCATATCGTTGTTCATTATTTATAATATTTTGCTTAATAATTTGATTAGCTATGGACCAGACGTATCAATGAAGCTATCGACTTGATGCGGGAATTATATTTTTTGGCAGACGAGGATATAGATTTGTCAGCTAAGACATGGTATTATGCTCTTTCTTTAGATCTCATGTTGGATGCAGGAATAGTATTGGAATTGTACGAGACATCTTATAACTATTATGTGAAATTTATTGGTAATAACTGTAATGCAGTATGTATAGATGCATTAAAATTAATAAATAATTACCTATTTATAATTTTTTACAGAGGTTGTCCCGCAATCACCATACAATATTCTAATATCATATTTTAAAAAGTATTTATACGCATCAAAAATTTAATATAAAAATGTCAATTTTCAAGTTACGATCAAATTAGTATGATACCGTACACATTCAGACTATAATTTTTTTACACATGTATCAATTTGTCATACAATACTCTTATAACAATATTTTAAGATTTCCAATTTTCTAATTAATATTTTATATAAAAAATTCTGATTTTAACTAAATTAATTTAACTTAATTATTAAATTGTATTGTGATTGTGAAACAGCTCATAAGTATAAATTGTCTTTAACACTTTGACTGCTAAACTGATTTCGGCATTGAGCTTAATCAAATCTAGTAACCATTTGCCTATTTTTTTTAAATGTTTTAATATATTTTATATTATTTCTTTGAAATGTCTTAATAAAATGTTCTTAGTAAAATTATTTTTAATCTGGAAAACGAAAACATCATTCGCAAATGAATAATGGAATTCTCGTGAAAATGTTATAAATTTTGCATCAACCAAATCTAAATAAAACGGCAATTAAAGTGTTAAAATGCTGTATTATTTTAACTCAAAAATTGTACAGCTTGCAGATCCAAATTATGCGTATCGCGTGATCCACAAAGCCTGTGTCGCTTATTGACAGGTCTGTGGATGTACCA
>Ga0157364_1006993_pt1 | contig 11647 bp, 4 predicted proteins | sample AttsexASBM2_FD_111476 | JGI IMG/M metagenome (GOLD analysis project Ga0157364, IMG submission 111476) | Fungus gardens microbial communities from leaf cutter ant in Ribeirão Preto, State of São Paulo, Brazil - Atta sexdens ASBM2 | ecosystem: Host-associated > Fungi > Mycelium > Unclassified ...
CTAACACGTAGATACGTGAATACATCCATTTTTCCCTTTCACGGACGGAACAGACGCGATGCCCAGGTTCTACATTAGCCGGAAGCCAGACGTTCGCTTTGCATGCACCGTAAATGAGTTTTGCGTATTTGTTGCATACGCGAGAAAGCGCGCGGAACTATTTACACGCCGGCTCACAAAGTGAGTTCCCACCGACTTTCATTCACTATTTTAGCGTACGAAGCACGCGAAAGGTTCGCGTGCAAGCGGCGTTTTCCCGACAACAATCGTTTCTCGCGAGAAGTCCCGACATCGCTGTCCGCAATTGTATTCTTTGCTGTCATCATGAGTTGTCTAGTTTTCTTTATTCTTTTAGTTGTCTGAAAGTTCCGGTTTATAATAAAAAAATTATACAAAGTGAATATATGAAAGAATACAAATTTTATACAGAATGTATGCACAAAATAAACTCTTTATGTAAAAATATACTCTTTGATCTAGGCATAAATTTTTGTTATCAAAGAATGTATATTGGAAATTAAAATATTGTTTAATCAGTTTTTAAACGTTAGTAAAGTTTTTAAAAGTTAGTAAATTATTATTTACCAAAAATTTAATTGAAATGAATTATTAGTGTCAACTTATAATTTTTATTATTAGTAGCTGAATTATTAAGCTTTAAAATATATTAAGCTTATTGAGAACATAATTTAAAAAACAAACATTTCTTCTTTTTACAATCGAAATATATTTTATGGCTCCAATAAAAATAATTATATTTATATTATCCATATCCATCACTTTTAAAAAAAGATAAATAAAAAATCTCTTTTTATCTCATTGCATGAACTAAAGCGCATGTCCAAATTGAAGATTCGTGTTTCAACATTATCAATCAGACTGAGCGTAAAACGAAAACGACAACAGTTCTGTTTCTTCGACGTTCTCCTTTTACATTTTTCGCGCGCGGTAGGCTTCGTCTTAATTGGCGCATTCCGTCGTGCCACAGACGTAAACTTATTCGATTCACGTTGTATCTCCGATACCTTTAATGAAGTAAATTTGCATTCATACGCGACGCGAGTGAGCAAATACGGCGATACAATAAAACTGATGTCGCGTCCCTTGCCACATAAGATGAATGTGTTTGCTCAACGGGCTTTCTGTTGGCGACTTTGGAGTCGCAGATAATGATTCAAACGCAGCTTCGTATTGCAAAGGATGGATTCTGAACGCTAGAGGGATCTGTATGAGACGTGCATACAGGAAATTAGGGATTCCGAATTCTGCAATTTAATATTTCGAATAGAATTTGAATTGTATCAGAATAATTAAAATCTTAAGTAATTTTAGTAATTAAAATAAGATCGAGACAAAAAATATAAACAAAAAATAAGAACTGTAACTTAAATACTAAAACATTTGTAAAAATATCTTTCTAATCTTTTTAAATAATCTTTTATAGTTAATAACTCTTTTATAAGTAGATACAAATCTTTGATAGATAATAAAGGTTTTAAGAATGTGTTGGCAACACGCACAATTCCACTTATATTAAAAATTTTAATACAACATAATTACAGTTAGAACAATATAATTTGTGTAACTTTCAAAATATTCGCAACAACATAGTTAAACTAACTGTGCAACATTTCGGCATAAATATATCTCGACGAAGGAAGATAATGACAAGCTCTTTCTAGCACGTTGCACAGCGGATATATATCACGGATTTGACTCCATTATCCCTAAACTTCCTCGAGGGATCGGGAAAACTTCCGGACGTATAACGCCGTCAGATTCGCAGACACAAAGGTAGACAGTAATCGTCGGTAGGTTAGGTAGTCGTTCGCGACGACTGTGGCAGATTCGCGATCATAGGAACGAGAGAAGGAAAGGGAAACAGAGAGATCCGGAGAATAGAATCGTCGATACGGGGGTCTCGTTACAGCGTGATAGCGCCAGTGCCAACAAAGCGGTTCTATCCGCTGGCTGAATGCGCCGGCATAACTAACATAAGCACGGGACTCTAGCAGTCCAATCAGAACGGTCCAACAAAGATACCGCTCTCTGTCCATTGTGCAAATCCTACTCCACGCGCTCCATGCGCCGATAGTGTATCGGGGCTTTTCTCGATCTCTGATCGAAACGTGCTCTCTCGAGAGTGAACATTGTTTGCGCGATTCTAAATGTCGTATATACCAACAGAGCTTCGCGCTATACATAATGCATTTGCACCCGGAAATAGAAATAAAGGATTGAAAAAAAAGCGTAGGTCTGAATTTTATAAAGAAAGAAAAGGAAAAAAAGAGAAAAAAAGGATTTAAGAAAAAATTAATTTAATTAATTTCATCATTTAATCTTCAACATATACATAACATACATAATCAATATATACATAAAGTGCTCAAAATACCTAGAATAAATTTTATTTTTATAGTTATTTTTTTTTTAATAGCATGTATAGAATCAAATTTACATTAATTAAGTATCTTTATGAGATAAAGGATTGTAAAAATAATGAACATTAAAATTTCTTTAATTACTTTTTTTTTCTTTTCCAGAACGATTAAGATAACTACGAGTAGTACTGCGATCATTTACCTACTTAAACGTAAAGAATATAACTAATATAATAATAATAACCTACATCATGCATCAAAGCTATAAGACTTTTTATTTCTTTGTAATTCGTATAATCGTTTCATCTCTTACAATTGAATGATCAGCTGGAGATATTATCTCGCGCAGCGAGAGGATTCAAGATTAAAAAAGAAAGCATCAAATCTTTAAATCTTCTCCTCTCCTTGAGCTCGTTCATTTCCTCTGAATTGACCGCTTCACGCCCGAACGTTCTTTAATTTTCCCTGTAAGTCGCGCCGATTAGCACGGCGTAGTGCAGAACAAACTTCTTCTGCACTGTCCAAATTAAAATGTCGAATTAGAGCCGACTGGCGTATCCTTTATGCGCTGGCAAATCGTCGACCATTAGTCATCTCAATCTTACCTTCTCCCGATTCCTCTTTCTTCTTTCTTTCCATTTCGTTCAAGAAAACAGACATTATCTGACATACTCTGCCTCGTTTTAGAAATCGTCGAACGTAGAATGGAAGAATTGCCGATGAGAAAGAACATTCGGAGAGGCACAATTAGAGGGATATATACGGTCGGTTTCGTTCAAATGACGATAATATGCTGCGTAGAAAAGAATTTACGGACGAAAGCGGCGAGATAATTAATCGCCAAGCCATGACGCCCTTTATATCGACGGCACACGTCACGATCAACCTATCGATTCTCGCCTGGTGTTGAGACCCTTTCACCGTAATAATAAGAGCTGTTGTTAAAACAGCAAACATGAAAATATATTATCGACAATATTTGAAGCAATAACTGAGTATAGATTTTTATGACTGCAAATAACACATAAGTATACATTTCTCAAAATAATATTTAGTTCTTTGCAGGATTGATGACAAATACAATTTTATGGCAATATATTAATGTATTATTGATTTACCCAAAATGAAAAAATAAAATTATAAAAAATAAAATTATACGATCTATAAGTATTAAGATTGATATTTTAATACTAGCAATGTCATCTATAAATAATTACACTCTAACAATCTCCATAATTTTTAATTAACTATATATAAAATTTAAACATACGATTTATCTATGATTGCTTGACGTTAAATAAATTATTGTTTCATGCAGTATGTTTTTTCAGTATATCATAAATTTTAAAAAATCAACGTATTGCATACAATTTTACATATAATTTTGTTTTAAAGTCCGTTTATCTGTCAATAGCCAAATAAACATTTGAAACGATGCAAAAAACTTATGGAAATGAAGCTTTAAATCAGCAACATTTTTTTCGATGATATGTTAAACATATGAAGAGAGAAATTCTCGTAATCTTTTTTTTTTTTTAATATATGACCTCTGTTATACGGCACGCTTAATCGATTTAATAACATCTGTAGTTATGAAATTGGCCAATCATAGTTGTTTCTCGGAAGAATGGAACGACTGTGATTGGCCAATTTCATAATTATGGATGTAATTAAATCCGATTAAGTGTGTCATATAAATATAATTTATCATGAATTCAAGAGAAGAGCAATGTATCATTATGAAATTTTGTGTTATAAAGCCAATTCATCTATCAAAGAAACGTTCAAAATGGTGCAAAAGATTTTTAGAAAAGAAACTAATTTGAGAAATTAATTAATTAAAGAAATTAATTTCAATAAAATGTCAGATTTTATAAAGGAAAAGATTATGAGAATTTTTTCCTTCACACAAAATCTGACATAGCATTGAAAAATGTTTATTCGAATTAATCTGTCTTTTCCATAAATCTTTCGCACTGTCTTTTCCATAAATCTTTCCGAATATTAATTTTTTTAACAGATAAATCAGCTTTAAAACAAAATTTTATAGCAATATAATGTTCTTATTTTAAATTTATAACATCTGAAAAATATGCTGCACAAAACAACTTACATGAAATCAACTAATAAACTGTTAATTTGTATACAGTTTAATTTTGTATACAGTTAACTAAGAATCACGAGTACATTCGTCAAACGATAATTTATATGGCACTTTTGATATTCCTGTAAAAAATCAATTTCAAAATCCATAAATCGTAATAAAATATTAAGTATAATATAAATTTACATAATCGTTGTATACTTAATTTATTAGATAATAATCTCAAAGAACGATTTAACATGCAATTAAGGATTACAAGGAGGATATTTTCAAATTTGCATCTTATTTGTTCATTTAACAAAGAATGACAATCAATGTAAATTATAAAAAAATTGATCTCCTAAATTTCAATCTATAGTAAGTAATTTTCGGAGTATGATTGCCTATAGTTTTCCTGGCGTTACGATGGTATATCCATCATGCGTTGGTTAAATTGTGAAAAAATGCCGACGTTCGGTGATTCTTGCAAAAATGGAAATATTTATACCGACCGTTACACAGTATGAATAAATAATGAACGACGATGAACGCGTCATGTCAGCGGGACGCTTTGCGGGATTGTCGAGAGCAGCATTCACGCGTATCTCTCAAATGACAGTCATATTAGCGCGACGTGCATCTGCGGTTTGCAGTATCTGTTACATTGCGCGCAGTCAGCTTCCACCTATCATTCCACCGAGCCGTAAACGAATTGACCGTGATAATAATAGTATAAGGATTTATAGAAACCGCAAAATGAGTAATATTTTTCAGTAGATATTTCGTAGGCTATGTAATGAACTATCCATTATCATTGGTATCGGTAGTTGATAAATAAAATTATATAATTAGTGGAATAATAAATTAATATCTCTCTAATACGATAGATATCAGTAAAGACATCTGTTGTTATAAAGATCTCATAATTAACAATCTCGTTTAGAAAAAGCTATTTAATATATTTATATATTTAAATTATATTTATAAAAATATATTTATATTATACAATATTTATATTATATTATATTTATATTATATTAATATTATAAAAATATATTATTTATATAATATTATTTAAGTAATCAAGATTTGGTAAGCAATCAACAAAATTTAGTGTATAAGAATTTTTTCTATGTAAATTTTTGTACGTAAATATTTTTACAGAACTGTCTTTCTCCAATCCTCAAAATAATAATTAAATGTCACATTATATATATATGCGAGTTACGCACGAATATGGCATTCGATTGCTTATAACCATAGTAATAATAAATATATTAATAAGGATTCTTTTTTCAATCAAAATACCAGACATTAAAAAATATAAAGAAACAAATATATAACTTTATTAATAACAAAAAATGGTAAACAATGGGAAAAGAATTAGAAAAAGAAAGTCGGATATGTCATACCGAAAAGAATTAATTTAAGGATTAAAAATGATTTTCAGCCATGTACAAAACAACATTAATTACATCGTGGCACGAAAAAAGAATATAAATTCAATTAATTTTAAAATGTCTTTGGATAAAAAAGTAATCGCAAGATAAATAATTTCAAATTTTTAAAGTCGATATCCCGAGTTCATGAATGAAAGAGGATTGCGCACAGGTCATTAGAGGGATTACCACGAATGTGTCAATAAAGATCGTCCAACAGTTTCCGAGGTGAAGCGCGATGGCTCTAAATCCCGCAGTGATTATCTGCGATTCATTGGTGACCAGGGATTTCTTAACGCTACGAGTTACCCGATAAATTAATCTCCAGCAAAGTTTTCGTCCCCACAGTTAATTAATAGCCATGAGCGATCCTGCCATTGCATCCTCGATGCTTTGCACAGCACTAATTAGATATCTCGTACACACATGTACTTACAACGAACAAAATTTAAAGCGATAATAAAAGCAATTTAAGAGCTAATAATAGAAAATATCTTATTTCAAAAGTGACATATAACTTAATATTATTAAGTTTTTCAGAAAAAGGGAAAAACTATTATTCATCTTAACACAAAATTATTGATTAATCAAATGATAAAAAAGCATATATTCTTAGAAACAAATGATCAATTATTAATAATAATCAATCAATTAATGATCAATTAATGATCAATAAATCGTTTATTATTAAATGATCAATTGTTATTTTATCATTTTCCAAAATAATTCAAGTATAATATAACTAAAAATTAACTTTATATACAATTAAGGAGCATATAGCCATAACTAAAGATGTTTTTAGAGATTAAATAATATATTTTGAATTAATACGTTAAAAACATAAAATTTACAGACATTTCGGTCAAGATTTGACCATCATACAACATAGCGCATCGGTGTTACAATTAAATTAACAATAGATATCTTCTATTGTCTTGTATCTTTGCTTCGATGTTACGGTCTCGTCATTGCAAATTAATATTTGATTGTAATATAATGCATTCGTTTTGGTATATAATTGTTGAAATATAAGATATAATATTAATAGACTGTTGTCTAGCCAACACAGAATTTCCAGATTCTGTGTCTTTGAAATAAAGACATTTTATAATTATTGTATGAAGTTAAATTATTTGTGTAAGTTAAATAATGATATAATGATAAAAGAACTCTTTTGACTTTTGAATCTTTGTTTCAAACAGATACATAGACTCTGATAAAGTCTGTGTTAGCTAAACACGGTCTATTAATATTATATTTTAACAATTATATATGAGTTACGGCTATATGCTCCTTAATTATATATTTATATTATAAAGCCACCTTCAAAAAGATTAAATTTATTAAATTTATATTTACTTTGATCAGATTAAAATGATCATTCAAAATAAAACAATTTCTTCTTCAATTTTCGATCACCAAAACTATAGAAGACTCTTCTGTTTATTTAAAACGACTAACTAAAAAAAAAATGTATCACTCTTATAAAAAGTATTATAATTCCTGAAAATTAGATAATCTTAAGAAAGATATTATACAAGTGCTATTTGGCGGACAAACTATTAAATTAACTTTTGATAATTGATACAATAATCTTTATTTAATTCATTTATGATAATTCAAAATTCATATTTTTTTTAGTTGTATCACTTTGAAATAAAAGGACAATACCATGTTTAAAAATTTAAATGAAGACGAAAACTTCTCGCACTACGTATATCATTATTAAATTATAGAAATCATAACTAACTTAATCTTATATAATTTACTTTACTTAAAAATTAAAATAACTTCTATATAAAATAATAATTACATGTATATAAAAAAAAATATGAAAGTATGCATCAAAATTCTTTGTGCGTATTTAAGTTAGAATAAAAATATCATTTGTCCAAAATGATATTCATGAGTCATGAGAGAATTTAGGAGAAAGTACTTCAGCTTATCCGTAAGCAAGTTCCAGCTTTTAACGAGATGTACGCAACCGCATGCGAAGATACCGTTTCTTGATCCACGTGGGGAACGTATTACCGCGCTCTGTCTCCTCGGGTGACGTACCCTTCACGTAATACAGAAAGGCGAGGTAATTAAAATAAGAGCCCGGGAGTTTGCGCGCTGAATGCTATCTTAGCGTCGCGGTTAAACCTCACGGGATCCAACGGCATTTCAGCTCAACACATACGCTCACAATTGGCAGATACACAACCAGGGCCTTAGGTATGCGCTTGCTACCGAGGATTCGCCTTCTACACTCTCGCTGACACCACACCAGGCTAACTTGCGGCAGACTTTAGAGTTCGGAGTTTAGTTAGCGGCTGGGTCCGCATCTCATGTTAGTCTGATTACTCGGAGACCGAAATGTGTGGCTTGTTGTTTCTACCCAGATAACAACCGGCATATACGGAGGTCGACCTTCTAAGAAAGAGAAAGAGTGTGGGAGAGAAAGAGAGAGAGAGAGAGAGGTAGTTATAACATATATTTCTCTCTCCGATGTAACTCCAATTCAACTAAGGTTACCAGATGGTTACATGGTCATATAATAGCATTTAATACACTCGATTCCACGCTCTTCATTAACTGTTAACGATGATTAATACATGTTAGATTTATTTAAAAAGTGATAATCAATATTTCCTTTCTTTATAAAATATATAAATATATATTTTACACGTTCTAAATATACACGTATTCTCCTGCAAAAAAGTTTTATTTATTCCTGTATAAATTTTCCTTTTCCAAATATTTGTTCTTGGTATGCAGCTTTAAATGGTAGACTTTTGAGAATCGAGTACATCTTTTTGAGACATGGATTTTCGTTTAACGTCTATCTGCGTTAAAAGCTTTCCACAATGCAATGCTCCGAAAGTTTCTCCCCTGTTCGGAGCTAGACTTACTGCCTTCAATTCAATAAGATATGAATAGCTACTCCCACTCATACAATCGTCGCGAAAATAATAAATGACTTTCTTCTTCGGGTGTAGGAACGATCCTTTCGTGGATGAAAAATAATAAAACTTTAACAAAAGAAATTATAGATCATAATAAGAACTATTGACGACTATTAAGCTGACACAGCCACTTCAGCAATCAATCGAATAAAAGTTGCACAGAAATTAGTGTTTTTTGATTACTAATTTGTTGCTCTATTCCATTTTGTTGTTCCAGCCAATTCCGAAAAAAATAATGGCTAGCGTAAGAATAAAGTTAGCACAGCACTCAAAAAAATAAAAAAAAAATAAAAAAATATGGGATATTCTTTTTGTGCTAATTTGTTGCTAATTAGTTGCTTACTTCTCGTATTGTTGCTTTATCCCCAATCCTCTATTCTGATTATTTATAGATAATTTATCAGTACCATTTTTTCAATATGTTTTTGCATAACAAAAAGCAACAAAATCAGAGAACTGTAATCACTCGAGATATTTTAAGAATTAACAATTTAGGTGGTGTGCTGACTCGGAGTATCTACGGATGATTTGCAAGGTTCGGAGCTGAAGCAACAAAATCGGATTCTCCGGGAATCGCGAGCAAAATCAGAGAACAGTAATCAGTAGAGATATTTGGAAAATTAACAATTTATAGATGGTGTGCCCCCCCCCCCTGACTCGGGGGATGGTTAGGGATTTTCGAGGGTTGGAGATGGAGCAACAATATCGGGAAGTGAGCAATACTAATTAGCAACAAATTAGTACAAAAAGAATATGCCATACTTTTAATTTTTTTTTTATTTTTTTGAGTGGCTGTGCTAATTTTATTCTTATGCTAACACAGTCATTGTTCCTTGGAATTGGCTGAAGCAACAAAATCGGAAATAGAACCACAAATTAGCAACAAAAAAGCACTAAATTTCTGTGCAATATTTATTCGATTGTGCTGAAGTGACTGTGTTAGCTTAATAGATATCATTAATGAATATGTATAATATAATCCCCAAAACGCATTTTTTATGCATAGTTGTTTATGCTTGTCGCTCGCAATAATTACCATATAAACTATTGCTAGGGATAGACATAAACAACTATGCGTAAGAAATGCGTTTTAGGCAATATTATATGTACATATTCATTAATGCGTTTTAGAGATGATTATACATATAAATTTATATTGTAAGAAATCGATTAGAATAAATTTTTTATTCGACTATTGAAAATAACCCCATAGGAGTCGAAACGTATGTTATATTTAATTATTATTTATTCGCACAGAAATATATACATTTATTGTAGATTAAACATCCAACTTGGCTCCTTCCAATTCAATTTATTATTTATTGTTTTATTTATTGTTTAGTTAAATTAACGAGATATTGAACAGTGGCGATTTAGGGAAGGATTAAAGATAACTTAAACTAAATGTAATGTGATATTAAAATTTAACAGTGTATGCACAGTAAATTCCACAATTCAGAATTAAGTTTATCCTAATCTATCACAACTTATCCATTTTAAGGCAACGGATATATGTTATATATATATTTATCAGTTATTTTTTATTAAATTGATTCATATATGCATTCAGATATATGTATGGTATATTAATAAAATTATTATATATCCGTTGCCTCAATAAAAACATTAATTCATCACTCACCAACCGATGCGCAATAGTGGAGTTAAATCTGCAACGTCGCTACGATGATTCTGTAACAAATAAATTAAAGTTCAAATTAAAACAGAGAAATAATCATTAAAGAAATAATCATTTAACTTTAAAAAATAATTGCTATACGAACGCATGCAGTTTGCTAAAAAATAATCATGCAATTTTAGAAATATAATTTATGTAACCATCAAATTTCTTGTACCCATTATTTAATTAGATATATAATTATTTTATTTAAATTTTTTATCTAAATTTTAAGTAACTTTCCCTTTATCTAAATTAGATAAAAGGAGAATTACTTAAAAATTACTTACTAATTTTATACAAATTTATTTTTCTAAGATCTTTAAAAAAATACATAATTGTTTTAGAGAATATATATAATTATTTTAGAGAATATATAATTATTGCATAGAATATAACATTATTTGATAGAATATAAAATTATTTAAATCATTTTATTTAACAATGATTTAAAAATAAATATTTTTAAATCAATATCAAATCAAATGATTTAAAAACAAGTAAAAGAGGTTAATTTTATACAAGTAAAAAATAATATTTACTGCAACAGTTGCTTCACCGGTGCCTGATGTCTCTTCCAGACCTCCTCCTCCTGTCAGAATATGACAGGTAGGTGAGATAACATCTCGCACAGGACACTCGCGTAAAACACTCGCGAATAATAAAATATAATCGCGCGCGGACAATAACTTGAATCCGATAACTTGAACGGCACTCCCGAAAGGCGACGAACTGGATACGGTTCGGTCATTTTTAAATCGGCGGCGAGGGTACGTTAGCTTCCCCTTTGGATTTTTACACGAAGAAAATGAATTTTACTCAATATTCAAAAATTTATCTAGATATATTATATTCAGATATATTCGAAAATTTTTAAATATTTGAAAAAAAAACGTTCTTTTCGTGTAAATATTCTTCTGAGCCTTCCCACCATGTCAAGGTCGTACTCGTAAGAGGGAAGATAATCTGAAAAATGTAATATATAACTAATATCTATATTACTATGCAATCGGTTAACTTTTAGAAACGAATATCACGTCTGCAATTCGTTATCATCGCGAAATAAAATCAGAGCAGATAAAAGAGCTGAATATTTTACTTAGACATAAATGATTAGA
>Ga0157364_1006994_pt1 | contig 11646 bp, 4 predicted proteins | sample AttsexASBM2_FD_111476 | JGI IMG/M metagenome (GOLD analysis project Ga0157364, IMG submission 111476) | Fungus gardens microbial communities from leaf cutter ant in Ribeirão Preto, State of São Paulo, Brazil - Atta sexdens ASBM2 | ecosystem: Host-associated > Fungi > Mycelium > Unclassified ...
GTCGTTGATTTAGTGAAAATAACAACTTCCAGAAACCATCAAGAAAATCAGAGTTTAATTCTAACCCTGCATGCAAAGGGAATCTCCAGCTTTCTATGGAATATCGAACATCTCAAATGGCTTCTGTAGAAACCGACGAGAAATACTTTTCACGATGAAAATTATTACAATTTCTCACCGATAAATATGAACACATCCATTTGATGCGAAGGATAGCAATAAGACTCTTTCACCGAAGTATCAAAAGCATTCGAAAATAAGAAAAAAACGCAATTATATGTTAATTATTAGAATCGATATTTTGAATGGTACTTCCAAAATTAAAATTAAGAAAGCGATAATTATAATATCGTGCGCAAATTAATTATCGTAATAAGTCTTTCACGCGAGATTTCGCATGGCACTTTCAAAAAACTGCGACGTGAAACGTTCGCTTATATGATCTGCGATTTGAAGTCACATAAGAGCTACATTGAACGACTCTTGACACGGCTGTGTTAAGATGGCTCTTTCCTGTTGGATTTTTACACTCTGAGAGTACTGTACCTTCACCTCCAACTCGTTCTCCAACTTGTCCGAGAAAACGGATAGTGTGCGTATACACATAAGAGCCATTGAACGTAGCAATGCTGTGTTAACAGTGTAATGTACAGTTAGCTCTCTCGTCTTTAGGTCTTACACCATCAAGATATTAGCTTATCCTATCTATACCAAGGTCATACCCTTTGGAGGATTATCGGCAAAAAGCCATGCAATAGCTTTATATTTTAAAAAATGAACATTTCTTTGTACACACTATTAACTCGTTAGTATATCTTGCCAACTTGTTACTTAACAGTATGAAATATTTGATGTTATATAATAAATGTGAAATATTTTATTTATGTCCCGCTTAATTATTAGTAAACTTTCAATATATCCTAATCTGCGCAATTGACAAATTACATCTAAATAAACGAAAAATTTAAGACGCAATGTAAGATTATTCAAAATTAAAATTCTGTTAAATATCAAAGGAACAATAGTGAATCAATCTTTTGAATTAAATTATTGAATTAAAAAATAATTTTGTTATTTTTAATTTCCATATGTGTCAAAGTGTAAATCAATTTTATGATTAGTTTCAAAGTAAATATTATCCATATTATCCATATTAACATATGCATTTAGTAAATAATAAACTAAATTTGAGTGAAATTTAATACATTTTCTTTAGTTAAGTTGTTTTAACTAAATTGACGATATATTAAATAAGATCAGTGACGACTTATAGAAATGATTAAAAATAAAATTTAATATAATTTGATATTATGAATTCTTCAACAATGGATAAAAAATTCTCACGTAATTCACACATAAAAACATAAAATAGAAATATACGTAACCATAAAATACTTTGAAATATAATAGAAATTTATATATACTCTTCTTTACAAGGAAAGTTTTTTTAATTATTACCTCGAAATAATAGAATATTGCAAAATATCTTCGTTAAATACATGTAAATCATTACTTATAAAATTGCTTGAGAAAATTCGATAATTACCGTAAGAAATAATCATGTTTTCATTTGGTACTTATCGCGTTTCGTAGATAATGGCATGATAACACATTCATATCGGTTCTTCTTTGTTTAATAGTTGCCGTAAAAATAGCGCGGAAAGATGTATAATTGTATACACAATAGCAGTTGCTTAATTGCTACGTGTTATAAATAAACAAATAACGCTTAAGAGCTTCGTTTACCAAGTTTAAATCCAAACTGTTCACGTTACAAACAATTATTTAAACACTTCAAATATTACAAAATAAATAACTTTACGAAAAATATACTTGACGCGAGATTTGATGTATAAATGCGTGTACGAATGCGCGAAATAAACCATATTTTGTATGAAAGTTTACATATTTAATTTCCTTATATTTCAAATTAAATTCAATGAATTTATGGGTTACTGTATCTCAATATATGTTACTCTTTATTTTATAAATTCATTTACATCATACATTACTAAGAAAGTATTTTATCTCGATTTTCAAAGAATAACCGAAATTATTGCCTCTTAAATTCTAATTTGGTGAGTAAATTGCTATAATTGATATGTATATTTATATGTATATTTATATTAAATGTAATACATAAATTATTTAAACACTTTTTGAATGAAATTTTTAATTCCTTATTAATTACTCGATTATTATATTCAACAATTATTTAAAGATTAATATTTATTTTATTTCTATCGATAAATAATAAATTTATATAAATTAATATTTATGTTAATAAAATTTTCAAATTTTCCTGAAAAATGTGAAGTAGAGTGATATAAATAAAACATAAACCGTAACTTTAATAAGTCAAAGAAAGTGGATTAAATTGCCGGAAGAAATCACGGCAATTTAATTTTTTTTCTTTTTAAGTTACTAGAGCACATACAATGTCACTATTCCAGATATTTCACTTCTTTCAAATCCTTTTTTATCTACAATACTTATATTTGTATAATTTGTAAATAATACAACGATATATTTTGATATAATATTGTATTATTTTAGATAAACGTATAACATAAAGTTATGAATACTTTAATGAACTTAAAGAACTTTTTTGATAATATTTTTTAAAGTAATTTTATAAGGATAAAAAATAAATTAAATAAATAAATATGAAAATACTAAGACAAAAGAATTGATATCTTACAAATTGATTTTACATTTGATGAAAATAAAAAAATATATGTACAATGCTATTAATAGCATATACTAAAATTAAATCACAATAACTTGAAATATATAATAAATTAATGTATTAATAGCAGTAATCCGACGTCAATAGTTTCAATAGCATTTATATAAAAGATGTCATCTCACTGCCGGAGGGAATATACGGCTGTAGTTGATCGTAGGACCTACCCCGTCTGAAAAATGACTGGGGAACTTTTCTCCGTTATCGAGGTGTCCATGACTCCTGGGTCGCTCTTTCAGCGGTGTAATTACGGATTAGATCGATGGAAGATTGCCATCCGACAGCGGGCTGCGAGAAGGGCAACCTCGAAGTCGCGCGTATGGAATCGATATGCATTTATATATATATCATATAACATGCGTACACGCGACGCAACGCAGGAGACGCGTGCGGCCGAATCAACGAATACAACGATCTCTCTCTCTCTCTCTCTCTCTCTCTCCCCTCCCTCTCTTTTTTTCTTTTTCTAGCGCATCTCGCGGTTTCTCGGAACCGAAGCGAGCCGGCACGTGTCCCGGTATTTGGAACACGTGCCGGTCGCTCTTGAAAATCGATAGTTCTTTGTACGCGACACAATGTGCTCCGTACGTACATTTTAGAGCGTGCAAGAATCCACACGAGGCCGCAAACCACAGCATTGCTTCGCGATCGGCATTTTTAGAAAAGGGCAATCAAAAATTCAATTTAATTACCGTTAAATTTAATAAAAAATAGTAATTAACTAATTACTTTGAAAACACTGAACAACATATTTTTAATATTTAAATTATTTAAAATAATGTTAATCAGTACCTTCGAAATAAAAGAAAAATAAAGAAAAAATAAAGAGCCAAAATCTAGCTTTTTCTCTTAAAATATCTTATTAAAAAATTATTTGGTAATAAAGATATTAAAAAACTAATTCTGAATATTTCCACATTTTTTGAAAGCCTACACTGGAAAAAATTTACTAAACTACTTTAATGCATGTTTTTTTAACAGTTAAGTAAACATTTATTTACAATAAATTTTACTCAATAAAAATAAAATAAGTATGACAGTTAAATTAAATTGATGGTTCTTGTATCAAAAATAAATATATTACCTTTAGTAAATACTTACTTAAAACTATTCAAACAAATATTTATAAAATTTAATACTTTTTCAGTATAAAAGAATAAAAAACAAGCTAGACGGAGGAGGAACAAAATATAATGCAAATAAAGGATAAAATTTTTTTTAAAGAACTCCGAAATGTGCTATTCATTACAACAATGTTATAGAGTAGTAAGTTTTTACGATTTATGCATAAATTAAAACAAAAAATTAAAACGTCATTAATTTTTAATAAAAATTAAGTAATTATTATGAATCATTTAATTATACAATTACTATAAATAAAAAATAAATTGAAAAACAGAGAATTAAAATCGATTCTTATAAAACTGATATCTAAAATCGTTATTGTTGCTGCAGTCGCATGCCCAAATTCTCACGTTCTAATTTAGAGAAGTCAGGAAAAAATCATTGTGTAAAGTTAAGGTACCGCGAACAAGCAATACAAAGCATACGATAATGTACAATGTATTCGACATTATATATTCGCCGTTACCCCAGTAACAAAGACTAATCATTAGATTGATTATTCGACTGAGCGACGCGTAAAAAACCAGTTAGTTAGAAAATTCGGGATTACGGAGCAGATTGTACGCGTGTGCGGACGTGTGTGACATAGCCGATAAAAGAGAAGCTGACGGCATAATGTGGTAGAGTAGGTAGGGTAGGACAGGGGTAGGATATGGTGCGGCACAACGAAGTGTATGGTATTGGTAGGGTGTATAGGATAGAGATGATCTGATTACAGGCACATCATGGGAAAGTCAGCTTGCGAGCCACCGAGGGGAGTAGAAACGCGCGCGATTCACCCCGGTACCATTGTACCGATGAGTGTCACCGACGCGTATAATTCGGCGAGATCGACGCGCATCCACGTGCTCTGCATTAAAGCTATACCGGCGGCGTAGAAAACGTGAAACACAGACGTTAGGGGTGAGAATGCAACGCGGCAAGCGTTTATGTCGACGTAAGGCGGTTAAATGCGGACTTGAAATCCCATCTACATATGTATTCCGGATAGCGGTCATGCTTCCTTCGTCAGAATCGAGCGGATCGAGTCCGGCTTTAACCCTTTAACCACAAGAAAGAAAGAAGGGGTGAGTTTTGAACGCGCGAGACGTTGCTGACCAACGGCGCTTTTTTTCGATCGTTCTCGATCGAGGAAACCATGTTTCTCGAACAAAAGCTGTACCATTGACGAAAAATATAGATGCTGTGTACAGCCAGTACAGCTTTTGTTCGAAAAGTGGCAGTTCTTCGTTCGAAACGAACCTGAAAAATACTGTTGTTCGAGACTGCCTCGCGTTCAGGATTACTTCTCGATTCTTTATTTATGTTTAACGTGAATCGAGACTTTTGCTTGATAAAAACAAGCGAAACAGTAGATCGATTAAAACTTTTTGTTTGTTAACTCTTATGATATCATTATTTTACGCTGACATGGTTTAATTTGGAAATGAAATTAATTTCAAACAATTTCAACTCTCCTGCGTTAAAAAATTTCAAAAATATCACATTTTTGTATATTTTACTCAATAACTATTTAGCTCTATTTCAACAATTTTTATGTCAAATAGTATATCTAAATAATATTGTCCGACATGGATTTTAGACCATGGACAACGGGATAAAGTGATTATTATAAATTTTTTGTCTTTGAAAATGAATCTGTAAATTAAATTGCTCACGTCACGTTTTTGAGAAAATTGAATTTAAAAGTGCCGAAAATGGCATTTGTAGGTACTTTTAAGTTAAAGTGTCTTGAAAACGTGACGTAATACAACATAATTTACTTTATTTTATTTATTTATTTTTAGTGACAAAAAATCTGTAAGAATCACTTTATCTCGTGATTTAGAAAAAAGTTTAAATTCGACAGTGTAATTTTCTTAAATGGGAAAAATGATTTTGCCAAGTATCTAAAGAGGGGCTAAGTCATTCATAGAAAAAATAAAGATTTAATCAATTGGCTGAAATTGTAATATTTTGTAACTTATGAAAATAATTTTGTTAATTAAAGGTCTTCATAAATACAATCATTAAAAATTGATTGATTTAGCACCATTTAAAAATTGCTATTTTTGTCTAATTAGACTAAAAAGTATCTTCATTTTTTAACTATATAGACATTTATATATGTATAGCCATGCGTATCTATTATACATAATAACGTCAGACATATTAATGGAATAGCTATCGGCATAAATGCAGATATATACCGATATACACACACATATATATATATATATATATATATATATATATATATATATATATACTTACCCCTTCTCCCTTTCGCGTACATACACTGAGCATAAACCTCTCAACAATAGGCACGCATATACATGTTTAACTGTATAAATGCTTAACTAACTATGTACTGCAGATAAAGATTCTTTTCAATACAATTAGACCCAAAATAGTAACTTTCCAATAATGCTACATACTAAAAAAAGAATCTGCTAATAGCTATCAAATGATTAATATACCAAAAATAATTTTATTCTTCTAAATATTTAGTTAGTTATTAAACATAATAATTATTTAGTAATAATTAATAAATATTTCGAAAAATAAAATTATTTTTGATTATATTAACCAAAATTCGATTGAAATTATTTCACTCAACATTATCAGACTCTTTTTTCAGTGCAGCAAAATTTGTATCACTTTGATTGTACCTGTATATGGAAACTTTTTATTAACATCTCATAAGTTACAAAATATCACAGTTTCAATTAATTTGACTGAAACCATTTTTTCTGATGATTAGTGCAACATTCTTTAGCTAGACAGATTTGAAAATAATTCTATCAGAACATTAAAATATTTATATAGGACATTCAAACTAGTTGTTAGAATATCAAACTTTTTGCAGTATTGTTTATCATGTTTGAGCATTCTACATACAATTAATTTACTATACTGAGAATAATGTCTGGTTGAAAATGAATGAATTAGAAAATTCTGATTACATCAATCAGATTTCTAATTTTAATCCAACCAGACATTTCTCTCCATGTTCAGTAACATTGTTTTCAAATCAATATTTATAGTTAATTTTTAAATATTTCAGTAAAATTATTTTTTCGATTTTTTATCGATTATCTCTTTTGATGTCATCTCTTTTTAAACGTACTTCTATTTCAACAAATATGACATTATCAATTATGACAAACATAATAAGGTCTCTCCATTGCAGGAGTAGGACATCGCTGCATCTATGCTATATCAATCTTGATGCAGTCGCGTCATTTGGCGACCAAAAGAATAAGTAAATCTGATTCGGCGGATACCTGAATCCGGCGTTCAATGGGAAATGGTCGAAACTATCGCACGCGCGACACACTAAGAAACCATGAAGAAAAGGTGGTCCACAATGGGCCGTTTATCAGGAGCCGTGATACCGGGGCACCGGCCCGCTCGGGCGCGCGCCTTTCTGCCCCACGGTCCATCAATAAAACCCGAGTGATTTAGCTAGTCCCTGGACGGATGGACGTACGTACGAACGGGTAGACGAGCGAACGGGCAGGCACGCAGAAGGTAGAGACCGTAGTACCCACGAATTTCCAAGATAAAGGGGTCAACAATGGCCCAGGCAGCCGATGGTTGGTATTCGACTAGTGTCGAAACGACGGCTTCCAATCACTCGCCGATAACAATGCCTGGTACCGCTGGTTTATAAATCCGCGCATTGTTGCTAACTTAAAAGCTCTCTCGACGACTGGGCTCGAAGAGCAAACGAGAGAAAGAGAAGAAGAGAATAGGATGAAGAACGATTCGACGACGAAGAGAGATAGAAAAGAAAAATAGAGATGGAGGGAGGTAGATTTTATTTAACCTACAGTAAAAGAGAAAGAGGAAGAGAGAGAGAGAGAGAGAGAGAGAGAAAGAGAGAGAAAAAGAGAAGTGAATGCTAGAGAGAGAGAATCCGCTCGAAATCTTGGACACTGAAAGCGAAGGCGTTAAGGCGGAAGAACCACGATGCAAAAGGGAGGGCGAGGAAGAAGCATTTGCGAGAAGCGGGAGCGAGAAAGTGATGGCGGGAGCTTGAGAGCCGTGTAAAAGCATTGAGAGCACTTTAATGAATACGATTAGGGGCGTTAACTGTGAAGGATTGCCAACCCGAAGAAAGCGCCGCTCGCGCGCGAGAAAGCTCTCTCTTCTCTCTGGCTCTCTTTGCTTCTGTCTCTCCCGTGACGCCGACCGTCACAATTTTATTTTTATTTTTAACGCTAACGGAGTTTCGACATCCCTTGATTAGACCGAAAATTCGTAAATGTTTTTTTAAAACGATCTAAAACGACCTAAATGTAGACTAATAAATTACGTCGCATCCACATATCAGTGTGTGTGTGTGTGTGTGTAACGTTATCATTTGTTCTCGGTCGACAATAGCACATCTCTAAGAAAAATGAAAGCAAATATTTACACATTGCGATCTAATTTATAGCTATAATGATTAATTTCAATTATAGCGAATCGATTAGACGCACTAGTGCATATTAAAATCATTGTATACAAATTGATGTAAGATATATGTTTAATATATTGTATATCCTTGGATCCTGGAATTATATTAAAATTTCATGTATTTTGGAAAATTCCTGGATAACTCTTGAAATTTCAGGGTCAACTTGAAATTTATCATTCTTTCATTTAAAAATCAAATTGTGAAAAAGAAAGAAATAATAAAAAGAAAAATTGCGTGGTGTATAAGCCCTCTCTTAAAGATGCAATAAGTCAACGAAGAAAACTCGAATTTAACATCTAAAATAGTACACAATAAAAAAATCGTTTGTGTTGACGGAATGTTTGTTTGATATTATTTATAACGCAATAAATAATATTGTTCGAAATTTATTAGCGTTTTAATTCATTTGTCATACATAGAATCTTAATTTGAAGTATATAATATTGCGCAAATCGAAAATTAATTAAATAATGAAAATTAATTAAATAATGAAAAAAATTCTGGAAAAATTAACTTAAAAAAGAACTTTATCTGGAATGTTCTGAAATTATCCTTGAATTGATTAACTAGATTTTGCTGGATATAATGTTTAATTCGAAATACTTGCATTTCATTTTTACACTTAGATTAAATCAGTGTACGAAAGTTTTAATATGCACTAGTGCGCACTAGTATATTCAAATTTGCTATCAGACATTTTATTAACTCTTTAGTATTAAATGAATAACCTCATAAGATCTCAATTTGATCAAACTCTGTTTATTAAAAAGCAAGGAAATTCGATTAAATCTTAAATTAATAAACAAAAAATAGAATAAAATAGAAGGCTCATATAAACTTAAGCAACTAGAATGAAATGAAGGTCAATAAGTGAGCAATCATATAAAGTTAATAGCAAAACGTATATCATTAGAATCAATGTATAATGGTGAAAAAAACATTCTAATTTAATCATGTGTTCTAGTTGAGAAAATTTATAAGAAATAGATTTATAATTAGTTTTATTCTAATAAACTAAAATATGAGACAAGCGATTTTTACGACCGCGATGGTAATTGTAGTGATTTCGCGTTTTGTTCAAACAGAATAAAAATAATCGAGTGAACGAGTATAGAAAATAATCGCGATCTCTGTTCATTATTATGGTACATTTCAATTATCTTCTATTGTCGAAATAGGGAGAAAGTAATTTTGTACCTTGTTATTTATTCGCAGTTGAAAAACGAAGATGGACGCGATATTTAATAATTGCGCAACAAATAGCAGCAAATAAAAGGACAATATCAGAATATATATTTATATAAACATTATAAACGAGTTCGCTCACCAGTCATTGTACTCTTTAACTAAGTACGCCTCTCAGTTGCATCTGGAAAAATTAATATGTTATAATTATTATTTTATCGTGCATTTTACGTGTATTAATTACTGCGTGTTATTTAATTATTTCCATTTGGGCTAAAACGCAACTATATATAGAATAAAATATATAAATAAATATTCAAACATTTCATTATTTAATTAAATGTTTCGATTATTTAATTATTTCTCTCTTCAGTTATTCGCGACCCGCGATATTTTCCTCACTCACATATTAAATTTCCGTCACAGCGTTCTATGTGAGCGGAGATATTTAGAAAAAGTATAAAATTGAAGTTTGATATCCAGAAAGAGTGTATACTAAATAAAAAATATTTGAATCAATTTTTGAATTTAATTACATGCTATTACCTCATATTGGCTTGTTATCTCAATGGAATATTGTTATCATCGTACGTTAAAAATCTATTATTTATATTATTTATATAAATAACAGATTTTTAACATACGAAAATATGAGAATTATTCTTTGTGATAATTATTTTTAAACTCTTTAATTAATATCTACTCAATAAGGAACTAAATAGTTTCGAGCATGTGTATAATAACAAATATTTAATTTTTTCAGGGACAAATTTTTTTTAAAGAATTTAAAACAATTTTTTTTAATCAAGTCATATTTAAAAATAATTTCTTGTTTGAATTAATATATATTTTATTTAATTTAAATTCATAACAATTAAATAAAGAAAAATGAAAAAAATAAAAATACTGTACTGAATAAATATTTATTCATAACATTCGTTTGTCTTTATTATATGGACAATTTTGCTAAATTATCTAGAAATTTAGCCAAACACATAGACCTGATAATAATTACATTAAACTCTATCAATATAATTTTAATATATAAAACGCAACTTACAATTCTTTAGACACGCTAAATATAAAAGTTTTTGTAGTAATGCACAAATAAATGTGCAAATATATTTTTCTCATCATTTTAACATTAAAGTTTATTTTTTTTCATTTTTGTAAAATGTGAGTTAACCCACGTAAGGTTTTTAGTTATTTTGACAATTTGGCATCAAATTATTTTCAGATTTATATTTAGCTAAATTTTTAAATATTTCAGCAAAATCATTCTTTCTATGCAGCAATATGAAATCAAATGTATACATATACGTCAATGTCTATGAATGGTGAATTTGGTCACCAATGTATTACATTTATGAATTAATTAAATTAATACTAAAAACTGCTATAAAATTAGCAAAATTAAATATATACAAATAATATAAATATATAAATATTAATATATAAATTAATAAAATATATTTCTATAATTTATATAATATATAAATATTTTTTGCAGGGTGGACTTGCTTATGTTGACAACCTATGTTCAGAATTGACTTATAGCTACGCACATCACGCTAACAAGATCATCTCGGAAAATTTTGATTAAATTTCTTTTTCTCTTCTAAGAATATATAGCGTACGAGAGATTTCCTTCGGCTAAGCAAGAGATACGCGAAGTTTAGCGATGTCTTAGAAATATATTCTTAACATTTTGATTGTCGAATTGATTTCAGCATTAAGTTTGATAATCTAGTAAATTATTTTAACTTTGTTATTTTTTAATATCTTAATATAATTTATATTATTTCTTTAATGCAAATAATATTTTAATTAACCTTATTGTTAATACACATTACTATTATTACACATTATTATTATAGATCATTCGTGTCCTGCAAATTTTTTTTTTCGAAAAACTAGAAGCAATTAATTACAACATTTATATACATTTTTTAAAAATATATAATATATATAATAATATAACGTTACAAATACTTTTTAAAGATGTTAAAGTATAGTATTAGGTGTAGTAAAAAGAAATCCATTATTTTTCCATTTAATTTCATGCAAAAATAATGGATTTCTTTTTACTACACCTAATATATAAAAATTACTTAATATTTTTTACGCATTTGTTAAAGTAATGAAA
>Ga0157364_1006995_pt1 | contig 11645 bp, 9 predicted proteins | sample AttsexASBM2_FD_111476 | JGI IMG/M metagenome (GOLD analysis project Ga0157364, IMG submission 111476) | Fungus gardens microbial communities from leaf cutter ant in Ribeirão Preto, State of São Paulo, Brazil - Atta sexdens ASBM2 | ecosystem: Host-associated > Fungi > Mycelium > Unclassified ...
CATGCGCGCGCGCGCAACCACCCACCCACCCATCCACACACACACACACACACACACACACACACACACACACACACAAAATACCTCATTAATTATATGAAAAAATGAAACAAATTAAAAAATTTAAATATATATGTATATCATAAATGATATATACGTACGTTAGAGTTTCAAAGATACAATTTATTTTTCACATGCAATCAACGCACAAACATTTTCTTGTATAAACTAGCTGCGACAAGTATTACCGCAATCTCAGTGGTCGAATTAGGAAGATACCCGAATGAAATTCGAAAGATCCATATCCAAATCTGAGCATACATTTTTCGAAATAAATCATGCACATTAAGATGCTCCCTCTAACGTGACTAGTAGCAACAATATTATTAAACGACAATTTATGTTAATGTTATTTAATGTTAATGTTTGTAAATTTAATCTTTAATGTTATTAGATTAGTTCTGTTTATGATTGCATTATAAAACTGTAAATTTAATTCACCGTGCAGTTTACAGAATCGGTTACGTACATAAAATGCAAACCGAACTATTCAACTATTCAAGTATTCAGAAGTTCATCATATAGGTTATCGTTTTTCAATAGCGTAATTATATTATTTAATATTATTTAATTATATTATACTTTATTTTAAGTATTGATCCAATACTTACAAAACACTGATAAATGAGAGAGAATGGATGATAAAATAACGGATACGAAAGGCTTATTGTATAGATGATGATTAAGCTGAGTATATTAAAAGACACCGCATTTTTTAAATTTTCAAAAAACCGATAGGAGATTCATACTGCAGAACTGTGCTTCGTAGGACTAGAACAACTCAGAACAAAAAGTTCTCCATTAAAACAAAAAAGGAAGCGTACATTTTCTCTTGTTGCTATAATTAATCAGGGATCAGTTTTTTCAATTTTTGGAAGAACCAGTAGCGGTTATTCACAGATTCACAGAATTATCTTTCATAGGACTAGAACAACTGAAAGTATAAAATTCTACGTTGTAATAAGGAGAATATACCTTTACTTTTAGTTGGAGCGTCCGTTTGTTGAAATACGTTTTTTTTATATTTCTCGATTTCCGTTCGACTTACAGAATTGTTCTTTTGGAACAATCTTTAAAACAACTAGAACAATCTATAGCGATAATATTCGTTTAATTAAAAAAAAGAGTGCCAGATAAGAAAATGTTTTTCTGTTTTCTGCTATCCGTTCGTCATACGGAATTATCCTTTTGGAACAATGTTTGGAACAATTAGATCAATCTGTAAGAGAAGAAATTGTTTGATTTTTCAAAAAAGGGGGGCTAGCAAAAGAAATCATTTTCTCGATTTTATTAAAGAACGATTTGGAATAAGATAATATCGTTTTGGCTCAATATAGAACAAACTTAGAACAATCTGGAACAATTGTCAAAATTTTAATTTTCAAAAAAGGCTATTTTCACACATATATCGCTTGTTCCACCCTATAATAGTCAAAGATAGTGTAACTTCAATAATTATCGTATCAACATGTTTAAAAAAACATTTTTTTCAAAGCTTAAAATCTCTACTTTTCGCTACTTAAAAGCCCGATCTTAATATTTTGTGAAGTTACATAAATGAAAACGAAATCAAATCTTAAAAATTTTTACGAAATTTGTGAAGTACGAAATTTTCGGAGCGAATTAAAACTTGTACACAAATGAGATTTATATCATTCGAAAGAATGAATCGTTGCTTTTAATTTTTTTTTTATGACGCTATGATTTCTTTTCACCGATTATTCGACATTAAAAGCCTTTTTGCTTCAAGTTGAATAACTCAATTTAAAAAAATTGTACAAAGGTTAATAAAAAAGCAAATTGAAGGTAAGATAAGTTCCATGGCGCGAATAAAAAATTGTACATAAATGCGATTTACATCATTCAAAAGAGTGAATCTTTACTTTCAATTAATTTTTTTATGACGCTTCGTACGAAGTTTTTTTCACCGAGATATTCGATGTTGAAGCAAAAACGATCCGTTTTGTCAATAAAAAAGCAAATTGAAGGTGAAGATTCACTTTTCTGCTGTAAACCGCATTTTTGTGTGAATCTTACTTCACGCCATTACCTTTGTAAAATTTGTACAAAATTTTCACATTTGACTGATATCCATTTGAGTTCATATAACTCCATAAAGGATCAGTCAGATTGAAATGTCAATTACTGATTTCGTAATTAAAGATTTCATGCTTCCAAATGATTTTTTAAACATCTGGATACGATAATGGTTGACAAAGATACTTTATCTTGAAGTTTGTCTGTTGCTTCTCAACGTAGTTAACGTCATTTAAAATCAGTATTAAAAATGACCAAATTCAAATTTCACACATCTCCGCGAAGAATGTTATAGAGTGAATGTATGAAAAAACATTTTAAAACACCATAACAAATTTCTATAATTGTAAGTTAAGTTTAACACTTTCTCTTTAAAATGGTTTTTAACCATTACGTTACAATATTTTTCACTGAATGATTTGAAGTGAATAATACATTTTCTAGTCTTTCGCTAAAAATTTCTCAAAATTTTGCCATGGATCTTAGCATTATCTGAGGTGTACCATAGGGAGGTTATATGGTCGGACTTACATCTCATGTGTATAAGCGTGCGTGTGTGTGCGTGCGTGCATGCGTGCGTGCGTGCGTGTGTATGTATGTGTCACTTCTAGACAGCATATCCGTATGTTGATAAATCGCAGGATTAAATTCTGTGGAATTTCATGCCACATTCGTTGCAAAATATTGCCCAATTCAGAAATTATGGCCCAACAGAAGTAATTCATCTTAGAGATGATACACTCAATTTTTAAATGTGCACACACACACACACACACACACACACACACACACACACACACACACACACATCGCGCGCGCGCGCGCACACATGAGGTGTAAGTCCGACGCATAATCTCCCCGTGATCATCTCAGGATAATGCTAACTGGCAGCAAAATTTTGAGAAATTTTTAACGAAAAGACTAGAAAATATATTATTATTCACTTCAAATCACTCAGTGAAAAAAAATGTAGTAATGGTTAAAAACCATTTTAAAGAGAAAGTGTTAAAGTAGTTAAGTTACAATTTTTAACTTAAGTTACAATTATACCTCGAAATTTTTTTTTGGTTTTAAAATGTTTTTTGTACATTCACTCCATGATCACATTCTTTGCGGAAATATGTGAAATTTGAATTTGGTCATTTTTAACGCTGATTTTAATGATTCTAATGACTTTAATTTTGAAAAGCAGCAAGCAAATAAAGTTAACTTCATCAAAAATCATCATATCGAGATGTTTAAAAAAATATTTTAAAGTTTGTATTATCTAAATCGGTAATTGATATTTCAGTTTGATTGATCTTTTATGATACGGAGCTATACGGATATAAATAGATATCCGTCAAATATGAAAATTTTGTACAAATTTTATAAAGATCTATGGCGTGAAGTAAGAGGCACACAAAAATGCGATTTACAGCAGAAAAGTGAATCTTCACCTTCAATTTGCTTTTTTATTGACAAAACGGAACGTTTTTGCTTCAACATCGAATATCTCGGTGAAAAAGCTTCGTACGAAGCGTCATAAAAAAATTAATTGAAAGTAAAGATTCACTCTTTTGAATGATGTATTGTAAATCGCATTTGTATACGATTTTTTATTCGCGCCGTGGAACTTCACAAATTTCGTAAAATTTTTTAAGATTTGATGCGTTTTTCATTTATGTTTATGTAACTTCACAAAATATCATTAAAATCGAGTTTTTACGTAACGATTTGAAAAGTAGAGATTTCAAAACTTTAAAATGCTTTTTTAACAATCTCGATACAATGATTTTTGACGAAGGTACTATTTTGAAATTTGCTTATTTTTACAGGATGGAACAAGTAATCCTTTAATTTTATTGAATAGTGTATAATAACAAGCCCTTGCCTTTATGTCTCTTTATAAACTTGATTAATCTATTCAAACATTTATATCTTGTTTAAATTATTTGTTATTTTTAATTTTAATTATATTATAATTAAATAATTAAATTTTTTATTTTGTTCACAGCTGTCTCCAATGTCTCCAAATTGTTCTTAATATACGAAAAAGTTATGATTTTTTTCTCTATATTATTCGCTATTACCATTATTTTGAGTTAATTTTTTATTCCTTCTTGATGCTATTCTCTTCTTGATGAATTCTCTTCCTGATGTTATTAAAAATTATATCCATTAGAAAATCTTTCTTTAATAAAATATTTACTACTAATTCTGAATTCTGGAGAAACATCGGATAAGATAGTGAAACAGCTATATCCATTAAAATTAAAAGAATAAGGAAAGGGCTCAAGTGATTAGAAATTAAATATAACAATATAGTAAACAATACAGCACCGTTCATACTTCATTATGATGTTAAATATAGTTTCAAAATTTATTAAAAATCATTTTGGTAAAAATTCAGTTTAGGGAAGAATCTCTCAATGTCCTTGATCTTGACGTACCAGGTATATAAGCTTAATCCGCTGTCTTTTAATCAGAAAAACACATTTTTTTTTCCTAGGAAGCAACAACAAATTTATTCAAAGTACTTGCCCTCTCGTTATACATTTTTCCCATCTTTCAGGCAATTTGTGTATACCAAAAAAATTCCTCATTTTTCGAGGCAAACCACTCATAAAGCCATTTTCGGACGTCTTCGTAAGAATCGAAGTGCCGCTCAGCGAGCGCGTGGTCCATCGACGAAAACAGGTGATAGTCAGAAGGTGTCAGGTCTAGTGAGTAAGCGGGATGGGGTAGCACTTCCCAGAGTGTCTGGGGTTGAGTGTCTCCAAGTAGTTTTGGACTAATATTGACGTGTGCGATGGTGCGTTGTCGTTGAAGAAAATCAGCTTGTCATGTCTTTTCCGATAATGCGGCTTTTTTTCTCGCAGAGTACGGTGCAATCTGATCAGTTGTTGGTGGTAGCGATGAGCATTAACAGTTTCACCAGGTTTTAACAGCAGTAGTAGATGACATCCTCCTGTTCCCACCAAAAGCACAGCATCGTCTTCCGTCTGATTTGGTCTTGAGGAAAATGTTGATGATTGGGCGGGATCAACCCAAGATTTCTTACGTTTAGGATTTTGAAAATAGATCCACTTTTCGCCTGTCACAATCCGAAGGAATGACTTTCTTTTTTGTTTAGCAAGCAGAATTTGGCATGTGTTTCGGCGTCGCTCCATCTGCCTATCGTTCAGTTCATGCGGTATTCATTTTCCGATCTTTTGAACCTTCCCTATGGCATGTAGCCGCATGGAAATGGTTGTTTGAGAAACACCCAATTGCTCGGCAAGCATTTTTTGCGATTGGGTATCGCTCTCGTCCAAAAGAGCCTGCAATTGACAGTCCTCAACCTACTTGGGCCGATTTTCATGTTTCTTGTTACTCAGGTCAAAATTGTCGTCTTTGAACCGGCGAAACCAATCTCAGTACGTTGTTTCCGATAAAGCATTGACACCACCAGGCCTCCACAAGCATTCAATGCGATTCGGCAACCGATTTCTTCAAATTGAAACAGAAAAGCAAAACTTCTCCCATATGCTTTTTTTTTAGCAAAAAACTAGACATTACGAAAGAAAAAATGTATGTTGTTGTATGAAATTGCTGTGCACTGGTTAATGTTGACAGATGTGAAACACATAAAAAAAAGTGTGTTGTGTGCCCAGGGTAGCTTTGTATGCTCACTAATGCCACCTATGAGCAAACAGCAGATTTAATCTTATACACCTTGTCAAGATCATGATCCTGAGTATTCTCCAACAGATTTTAGCTATCGCTCGTTATTAGTAAAAAGTTATTAATAGAAAAAGTTAGAAAAATAACATTTTATTTCTGCTATATAATATTAAAAACTATTTATACCTTTCCTTACTTACGTAATAACTTTTCACGCGAAGCGACTTTTACCCCACCTTTCTCCTGTTTGGGAGTCCACGACTTTCACGAAGCGACTCTCATTTCATCTCTTCCTCTGCTTGAGGACGTACAAAAGTAGAAGTAGTGGAAGTAGGATGGGAATTGTAGGATGGAAGTTTGCATGGAAATCGCCCCAAGCAGAGAGGGATGTGGGAGTCGCTTCGCGTGGAAATCGTGCACCTCCAAATAGAAGGGGAAGAGAGATAACAGTCGCTTTGTATGAACAGTCGTAAAATATATTTTTAAGTATGAAATTTTTGTTCTATATAATTATTGTAATAAAAAGGATATTTATATAGAGAAAAGATATTATTTTTCAAATTTTTCTTAATAATTTTTTAACGAAGAATGAGCGACGGCTAAAACCGATTGAACTATCCAAGAACCGAAACATGCTATGATATCTGAATTTATATTTATGTATATATTTAGTTATTATTAAAAGAAATTCGTTTTTTATACTTTACATTTTAGATTGACTCTTATTTATCCATTTTAATCGTTAAAATATTATTTAATTTATATCAATAAATGAAAACACGTGCAATTAAGAGTCTAAATTCGCAGTAATTAGAGCGATTATGTCAACATATATTTCTCAATGCTACAAATATACAAATACCGAATGATTCGGCTTAATTTAAGCCATCTTCAGCAATCTAGTATAATAAAATCTCTTGATGAATAATTCCAAATCTTGGTAGTCTTGTATAATACAACTTCCTTAATACAATTCAAGTAATCGCAAATCAAAATAATCGAGTGCAGCAAGGGAATCTCCCAGATAACCAAATGTGGAGTATGTAACCGTCATTTAGCTGTTAGACTAAGCTAAATAAAAAAATATAATATATATAAGAAGGACAATTACCATAAAGAAAGATCTTTATTATGAACACTTACCTACTGCACTCCATAACTGTACAATGAAATACTATAAATTAAATAATGATAAGCAAAAAAAATATCACAAGCATCTTTAGCGATATATTCACAGTGTCAAAGTAGAGTCATATATGTAAATGTATGATATTAAATGAAAGACTAAATATTGTAAATACGGAAACAATGGCAAGAAAGTAAATCTCCTCGATTGAAGAAAGTACATAGAAAATTAAATAAAGTCAAATGATCCCAAAACCGAATTAATTTATTTATTATGTATAAGCATGATGCAAGAATTCTGTGTCTGATTTCAAATCCATTCTCTTGCATTTTAATATTGAGCATCTCTGACATCAACTTTTTATCAAAAAATCTCTCATTATCTAAAATTTTTGTGTTATTCCAATCAAATTCTAATCTATGTTCTGAAATAACAGACAAATTACTACTTTTTTATTAATATCATTAATTCTGGTCTTTAACTTACAACCCATCTGTTCCACATAGGAAGCATTATAATTTTTACAATTAATTTTATACATAACATTTTTCTTAGAATTGTGTGATAAAAGCTCTTTCTGAGCTTTGATGATTCCATCAAGTTTATTTAAACTAAAGAAAGATAATCTGACATTAAGATTCTTAGTAATATTCTTAAATTTATCATAAATTTATCATAAATTTATCCGGTGAAAAAGATACAGTGAACCAAGAAATTATTTTATCTTCAGTCTCATAATTGTTAGGTTTATCTATTTGTTTTAACGTGCATTTTAAAAGAGATCTTAATCTTAAATTAATAGTGTCAAAGATAAATTGGATACTATTACGGATTATCCAAAAACATTTTAATAATAAAATTGAAGTTTCCATATGATATCTCAGATGAAAAAGTAAAAAGACCTGAAAAAGTAAAGACCCTGTCAACCATGCTCATTAGAATACCTCTCTTTTGTGAGAACGGATAGATAAGAAACTGAGATACCTGCCCGAGAATATCAATTTGTGATACAAATTGAATTCCAATTTTTCATTTGCATTAATTATAGTCACATCCAAGAAATTCAAACAAATACCACCAACCTCTAATTGTAATCTTGTATGTAACGAGTTAAATATCTTCAAAAATTCATCAACTAAGTGATTAGGAACAGCAATGTCATCCATATATCTGTAGTAAGTACAGATATCTGATAGCTCATTTCCAAATTTTCTCCAAAGCTTCGTTCTCTAGATCTTCCATAATCAAATCTGCAATGGACAACGACAATCCCATGGATAATCCGAATTTCTGAATGTAAATTTTATCAAAAGTAAAAAAAGTAGATAAAAAAAAAATGTAAATTTTATCAAAGTAAAAAAAGTAGATTCTAGTACTAACCGCAAAGCTTTAATAAATCATCCTTTGATATATTGAAGAACGTGAAATAAAAGGCCTATCTGACACACTTTTCACAGCTAAATCTAATGGAATGTTCATAAAAAGTGATATTGCATCAAGTAAAATTAATGAGTATTTATTATTTAAAGAACAACCATCTAATTTTTCCATTAATTTGAAACTATTATTAATGTGACTATGCGGTTTCAGAACGTTATCTTTAATAATGTTGTGCAAAAACGAAGCTAATGCATATAAGTATTATTAATTAATGAAATTATCATTCTCAACGGATAACCCTCCTTGAAATCTTCCTCCTATCATCCCTCCTATGAATCTTTGGGAATCTATAGGATCTAGGAAGTACCCATCAATTTGCAATACAGTTTTTTGTACATGATCGAATCGATGAAACCCAAATTCTTCCATCTCGTCAATAAGATCTTTACTGATTCAGTGAGCTTTCTTGTTGGATCCTTATTCATCATGTATGTGCTACTTTTAATATGTTGAGCATTTTTTGTTTGTATTCATTCTAGTTCAAAGCAACAGTCATGTCACACCCTTATCTGCTTTCGTAAATCATTCTTTGATTGCTCTTGATAAAACTCTTAGTCTTAAGTAAAAAGGTTAGTCTTCTATTAATATGGTTCGCCGGTTTCGTGAAGACAATTTTTTGTATGACAGAGATTGAACAGTTTCTAAAATCTAGCAAACAAGAGTTACTTAGTCTTTTAACATTATTTTCAATAGACTCAATAAGTTCAAAACAACTTTTTTTTAAATCAAAAATTTAACAAAAAATTACTCCCCAATTGTAATAGAAATTGGATTTCAGTCGGGATGATAATATTCGACAAATTCACAAACCATTTTTTCTTAATAGAAAACAATGTTGAATTCATTCGGAATCGGAAAAAAAGAAACCATAATGTCTATTTTAAAATTATCCTTGTTATTCCCAAAATCAAATTATTAAAAAAAGAATAAAAACTATTATCCGAGCAAGTCCAAAAATATTGAATCGGTTTAATCTTGGAGATAATTTCGTTATTATGTTTTTGTTAATCAATCAATTAATTTTCTTGTCCACTTTCTTATGTTCCTCTTTTGTCTAAGAAAATTTTTCTTTTGATAAAAAATGCATCACAAAGATAGAAATCCAACAAGAAATTTTTCTGAATAGAATCAGAGTTTGTTTTTTTGAATTGTGCAATGTTCTAAACGCATCATTAAGTTCAACATTAAAAATTCTCCAGATATAAAAATCCTTCAATTTATTATATCTTACGTATAAGTGGATGGTGAAAATTTAAATCTGAATAATAAATACTATTTAAATGTCGCGAAACAATCTTTTTTTGTAAAATTTTAAAAATTTAATATGAATTGTGCTTTTTATGATGACATTGCGATATTTAATCCATTGTTTCAATAATAACATTGGTGTCATATCGAATGTTACAAAAATTTAGGCTCTTAATTGCCCGTGTTTTCATTTATTGTTTAATTTTTATCTCAAGAGCCCAATTTTAATTATTCTTCATTAATTATATCAGTCAAGTATACATTTAAAAGTATACATTTGAAAATCATTTTTGGAATATCAGAAATAGTTGAAATCTTTTTGAAATTTCAAAAAGATTGCAGATTTTTCTATAACATTTCATCAATTTTTCAAAAAAGTTCCATGTGCAAGAATCATGAATATTTTGTTATTCTAGAGCTATCTTAAAAATGCTGACATATTTGGCAATTTCTATGAAATGTTTTACTTTTCGGTAGAAAAATTTCTGAGATATTTCTGAAAATTTTTAGTGTTATATAGAGATCGACAAGCCAAACATTAAGTCTAATAACAAATTTAAACATTCTTTAAGCAAACGGCTTCCAAACAAATCAAATGAAGGAGCCAATGCATACAAAATAAATGTATCACTTTATATATCTCAATAAACGTTCCGATCATATATCTGGTCATCCTCAGTATCGCAAATCAAACATATCAACTACTTACAAATTGTCATGTATAAAATATTTATATTAAAATGTCCGTCACGAAAGGATTCTTTTTTCTCTTTGTTTCGTTATAATACAGCATCGTTGAATGCGAAAATTATTATTACTTAATTATAATTACTTAATTATAATTATTATTACTTTGAAATCACACCAGCATCTCAGACCTTCACAGGACTTCCAAATTCTATCATATATAATAAAATAAACAACAGTCTAAATTATGTGTTGGTCAATCATTAAATATGATAAATATAAAGTATAAAAATCAAATAGCCATATTGTGCGTCACAAAGTTATAAATTTAAAAGTATATTAAATTATAAGAAAGAAAAATTGTTTTTTAATAGTATGAGTTAAACAGAAACACCAATAAATCATACCACATATTAAAATCGCTGAACAGACCTCAAAAGATATATCCTCAATGTGACAGTGAAGAAAAGACCAGCAAAATATTAGGAATACAAATAAGTTTCCGCCGTTTGCAAAAGACGGCGCCACTAATAAACTATAGTTAAAATTGTTTGATGTAAAATGACATATCGTAAAATTGGACATCCGGCAACACCATAATCTTGAAATATTAGCGATTTTGTATCAGCATCACATATTTTTTTTGTACGAAAATATCGAGTTTTGAGCCGAATAAGCGTCATTTGCGGGAACTTTTGCTTCTTTAATTTGAAGAAATCTGCAGCTGAGGCTCATAGATTGCTTGTAGAAGCATATGGTGATACTGCCTTAAGTGAGAGAAGTTGTGGTTTCAAAAGTTTAAGAACGATGAATTTGACAAATTCGACTTTGTCGAAGACAAAGAACGTAGCAGAAGGCCGGAAGTATACGAAGACGCGGAATTGGAAGCATTATTGGATGAAGATTCGTGCCAAATGCAAAAAGAACTTGCACTTACATTAGGAGTGACTCAACAAACAATTTCATATCGTTTGAAATCATTGAGAATGATTCAAAAGCAAGGGAATTGAGATCCATATGAACTGAAGTTGAGAAACGTTGAACGTCGATTTTCACATGTGAAATGCTGCTTGCCAGGCATAAACGAAAGGGTTTTTTGCATCGTATAGTCTGGTGATGAAAAATGGATCCACTACGATAACCCAAAGAAGAGGAAATCGTGGAGACCACCTGGCCATGCTTCAGCATCAACAGCTAAGCCGAATATTCATGGAAAGAAACTCATGTTGTGTATTTGGTGAGATCAGCTTGGTGTCGTGTATTATGAGTTGCTCAAACTGAACGAGACCATTACTGGGGCTCTCTACCGAACACAATTGATGAGATTGAGCCGAGCACTCAAGGAAAAACGCGCCCACTACTACTCCAGGCATGACAAAATTATTCTCCTGCATGATAATGC
>Ga0157364_1006996_pt1 | contig 11645 bp, 1 predicted proteins | sample AttsexASBM2_FD_111476 | JGI IMG/M metagenome (GOLD analysis project Ga0157364, IMG submission 111476) | Fungus gardens microbial communities from leaf cutter ant in Ribeirão Preto, State of São Paulo, Brazil - Atta sexdens ASBM2 | ecosystem: Host-associated > Fungi > Mycelium > Unclassified ...
AATGCTTATTGAGAGAAAAATTTTTGGTATTAGTAATAACTACATACATTTAGTTCTATCAATAAATATATGTAATTGGCAACTAAAAATAACTATAATTATAAAAATACAAAGATAAAACTGTAATTATAACTACTATTATCAGCATAAGCATGATTGTAATTAATATAAATTATAGTGATTACAATATTATTTCTATGATAATAATAATTATAATTATTTTCGGTTGCCAATTATATATATATTTGTTGATAAATCTATACATGTAGTTATGTATTACTAATATTATAACAGAAATAATCATAATTATAATATGTAATTATTAGTTACAAATATCAAAAATGCTTCTTTCAATTATTATGGAATTCGACATATTATTAGATATAATCTAATTAGACGCACGGCAGCGATTTAAAAGAATTAATTGTTGATTATGTCAGAAATTCAGCAAAATCTATGTTTCGATCATCTTATTTAGACATACAATACATTAGATGCAACATATAGCGTCATTTCCTTATATATATATATATATATATATATATATATATATATATATATATACCGATATTTATACGCGCATCGTTTGTTCGTCTCAGCGCTAAATCTCCACCTTGGTTAATTCTCGTTCGTCCGTCTCGGCCTACTCTGTCTCTCAAACCCGGCTCCATGCTAATGCAGGCTGCAATTTGTATAATTTCGAAATGGGTTAAGCACGCGTCGGAGCATCCGAGGTCGATAACTTTTTCTACCTCCATGATAGAACGTCGTTATCTGCACGTGCTCTTCCGCAACGGTGCTCGTTCCAAAGCATAGTACTTACTTTACATTTTAATGTCTCTGGAGTCACGTCGACATCTCGAAGTGTTACTAATTTCATGGCCTTTAACTGTAAACTCGCCGATCACGCTTCCTACCCACATATGTCGAGTGAAACTTCTATGACAAACGCGCGTATTTTGATACTACTACTTTTACAGAAAGATTATAACGATCATAAACTTTGTAATATATTTGACATCATATTTGTAATCATAATTGAATACGATAACTAAATGTCCAGATATAACCTATTCCAATCGAGTGATTTTGAATGGTAATGGCAATCATGAAGCACATAGCATTAACGCTGTTAATCGTGATTGCTGAAGCGTTAAGACGTTGCGATAATCGATGCTGTATACTGTAATATAATTAACTGTTTATCTCCTTTAGTGTATAGAAGAGAAGATAAATGGTACCTCCCTAGAATATTGTATAATTTATATATATAATTACATTTCAGAAACAAAATTTCATTAACGATTCTTATTAAAAACATAATATTTCCATAGAAAAATAGAACAAAAACTGCAGGTTTGCAAACAAACTTTTCAATTTTTAATCGCTACATCTCGAAATTAATTCGGGAGAGAAGCGTGATCTGTTAATTACCTAAATTTGAAGTATCAATGTTACCTGTCAATTACCTAAATTTGAAGTATCAATATAACCATTTCATATAATTTTCATCATTTTCCATTTTAAAATTTTAACGAAGCTACAGGAAAAAATATCTACAAGATTTTTTATTTTGATTGACATTAACTTTAAAAAGTCTTTACTATATCAATTAAGAAATTTAAACTTATTATCAACGTTATATTAATAATTATGCAGTTGTCGAATCGTTATTAACGAGCTCGGAAGACAAGCAAGTGCACACATAGTATTTTGTACTGTCGTACTTGCAAGATCTCCTCTGTCGTACAAGAAGTTTCAACCGACGGGAGCTATAACTACCACCAAGTGCAATAATTATCATTGTTCCGTTTCCGTGCGCTCATAAAAACTTTATGCATACGTAGCAAAATTTAACTGCGAGTGCTACTAATTAGCGGCGTTAAATGCAACGGATGCTTACAAACGCAAATAGTGTTTCCATCGTAATACTTCAAGTTATCTTTCATAACTCTCGTTGAACATAAATATAAATATATTGTCGTACTTCCATGAAAATTTAAAAATATTTTAGTAGAAAAGTAAAATATTTTTTTTAACAAATTAACTCTTTAATATTTAGTTACCATTTAAATTTAAGAGAAATGATTTGTATAAAAACGACACTCAAAATTTACAATAAAAATATAATTAAATATTATTAAATATTAACAAGGTAGAGAACATCTTTCTCTTATATATAAATTACTGACTTTACCAAATTTAAATTTTTAAGATAAACATCCAGTGATCGGATATGTATCTAAGTCTGAACACATATACACAAAATTTATTATTATTAATTTCAAATGTTTTTTTATTACAACACTCTAATTTAATCGTATTTAAAGATTAGAAATAATTATAGTATTGTATTATATTTTTAAAAAAACATTTGAGATTAATAATAATATAAAGAAATAAAGTTTTATGTAAATTTCTGGACACAGGTACGTGTCTGCTCTCTCTCTCTCTCTCTCTCTCTCTCTCTCTCTCTTCTCTGGGACATTTACCTTATTTCAATTTTTACTAAAGCGACGTGTATTTAATTTTCATTATTTCATCTTTTTTCTTGACTTAACGACTTCACATATAATCAATCTCTACGTAATATTCATAAATTTGCACTCCTCACAAATGCTGAAAGTTTTGAATTGCATTGGCGAGATAATGACAAAATCTACACGCTGTAAATACATTGGATTAATCTGGCGCAAATTTCCGAATTGATTTTTCGATAAATCTCGTGACATATCTGAACATATAAAACCAAAATCACTTAAACTACACTAAAGCCATAGAAATTCCATCAGCAGTGATGGACATCCATATTTGGCAAATAAATCATTGTTTGTAGATATTCATGCAAAGCCTATAAATCGTAATCCTTTTGTATTCTGAATGTTCTGAATTCACGCGTTATATGTTCTCTCAATCTCGCGAGTGATAGCAATTGGTACAAAAAGCTATTAAAAATATATTTTTCATGTTTTTCTTATTATTTAGTTTTTCGTATTAAATTTATATTAATTATTGTTAATTAATTTTAATTAATAGAAGCATAAATAACAAATATTATTACAAAATCTCGAGACACAATAACTAACGTTATCTTATGATCGATTATTTACTCGCGCAATCAACTATTTCAAGAGACAAAGAATGGCTTATTTTTCTTTCATTTCACCATAATTACTTTTTCACATCATAAAAGGTTAGTAAAAGAGTCCATGATTGCGAAGAGTATGTAATATCACTAATGTGAAGACTCTTTTTCTTTTCCTTTGCAATGCTTTTAAAACTCAATTCAGTGTCTCGACAATGTTAATCGCGACCGTTTGCGAAAGTCCCGGGCGAAACGTTGGGGATGAATTTCGCGAAAAAGAGAAGCAACCCATTCTTTATGACCTCTGTACAAAGTGCAGAACGGCGAGATGGATTTTTCTCTTCGAAGAAATACTTCGAAGCGAAGAGTGAATAAAGAGAGTCATCCAGTAATGTCGAAGAAACAAACTTTTCACACGTACGAGAGACGTGAAAAGGCATCATAACGCGATTTCCTACCACGGATCTCCATTATTCTTTACTTGACTCGACGAAATACAAATCATTTCTCTTAAATTTAAGCGGTAATCAAATATTGAAAAAATTAATCGGTAAAAAAACAATTTTCTTTTAGACTAAAATATTTTTAAATTTTTTTAGAAGTATAAACAATATTTACTTATGCCAATAAATATTCACAATACGCTTTAGAATGTGACCTTTTTTCGAAGCAAACCGCTGCGCCAATTTATTTCGTTTTGCGGTATCGGTTATCATCATATCAATTAATCACGTAATCTCTCTTTCGATGAAACTTTTAACAACAATATATTTTGAATACGAGATGCATAAATCATGAATACGCTAAATATAATTGCTATAATAACTCGTAATTATTGTTTCTCATCAAATATAAAATCTTCATATTTAGAGTATATGAAATATAGCATTGCGTAAGCTCTCTAGCATCATGTATACTGAAAATCGCGCAATAAAACAATTTGCTTGCTGATTATGTTTTGTCAGGCGCAATCGATATTTTGAATCTCAATTACAAACTCAATTGCATACGAATTATCATGAATGTTTGTTTCAGGGAGCGAAGCATGGTTGAAAACTGTGAAGTTTGCTGAGCTCGGAACAGAGATTTTACTGCCCTGCGTCCTGAAATCACCACAGTGTGACGGTCTGCACAGCATCAAGTGGTACCACGGATCCACGAGGATTTTCATTTTTAGTGAGGATGCCGGGGTTATACGTGGCAATAACGACATTGCTGCTAGGTAATTAAAATATTATATTGAGACTCGAATGCATAATGCTAGTGGGTTCAACCGTACCTTGACTTAATTAGGCTGCCTCTCTCTTATATTTTTTTTTCTAGAAACTAAGCTAAATTTCATTATGCCTCAATACATTTAGTAGCGCTAATTGAATCCGTAATATTAACTTACTAAAACTTATGATAATAATCACTAATTTTACGATGACAAAAAGTCGTCTTTTTATATTTAAAAATGTTATATTAAACAATTTCTTCATTAAACAAATCTAAGTTATATTTCTATATATATTTTTTAAAAATTGTATAATTTTTTACTATATTAATATTTATACTTGAGATATAATATTTTATATAAATATTTATTTCGTATTTTACAAATATTTCAAATTTCTTGTTTGAACAAAAGAATAGTAACGAAAATATTAATAAGAAAATAATTTTCTTATTATTTCCATTAATATTTTTCTATCTTTTGTCTAAACAACATTAAAAATACTACAGAATATATTACACAACTGAATTGCAAATAGGTAACCCAATTTCTTGAGTCATTTTTGATTTTGATAATTTGCCGATTTCATGATTCGTAACTATCACGATTATGCTCATTCCGGGATCACCACTCAGTAATTGCGTTTTGTGGTTCATGGTCTACATTTATAGAGCATGTAGCTTCAAATACGTTAATTGCGTTAAATGCGCACATGTGAATATGCACACGTGAATATTTAGTGCATGAAACTTCCGATTGATAATTATCAAAGTTTCTGATTGTTTTAATAATATCCAGCTTGCGCCATCCATTATTTCTATAGTTGATTTAATACAGTTTACAATTTACGTATTGTTTGCATACAAAACCATTAACACGTACTGATACCTTTTTTATTATATAAATATGAATATGGATAGTAATAATTAAATAAACACATTAGCAAATGAATTAATTAAAGAATTAATGAACATAAAATAAATCTTTTTAAGTATAGAATTTTTTATAGTATATTATTCTATGTATTTATGCTATGTATATTTAAAAAAGTGCTATATAGTGTTATAAAAAGTGTAATTAATTTATTATTATTGATGAAAGTTATTTCATTAATCATAAAAATAGTTTAATTAATTATTTAGTTATAAAAAATTGGTACATTTAGTTTCAAATGAGATAATCTCATTACTTTCATTAAGTCAATTAGCTACGTCTTGATTGTGATTCGACCCTCTGATGTAGATTGTCCCAGTATTGCACGTTGCAATTAGACATACGAACTTGAATCTAAAATATTCCTTAGAGATTTCATCCGATAACTGTGTTTCTCTCTGTATATCAAATTTACATTAATTAAAATTAATTCACCAATATCTTTAAATAATTAATATCAAAAAGCGACATGCTTTATTGAATAATGATTAATAATTTTTACACATTTATTTCTTCAATTTTTTAATTAATTAATATTTTTGTTAAAAATTAAATAAAATAATTCTATTTCTCTTTTGAATTAGATAAAAATTAATTAAACTTACTTAATATTAATTTTATTTTATAATATAAAAAAAGATATCACTGCTAATTTATTTGCAAAATTTATATCTGAAAAAGACGCAGAAATTATAGGACAAGCATTCATACGTTAAAATGATTGCCATACATATAATATCAAATGAACCACGAATTAAAGTAACACGATTGATATCACAAAGGAGAGGCACGTCCAGATTAGCCGTTAAGTAATTCTTATTTAATTTCTTTAACGCGCTTCAATAGTCACTTTCGTTTTGTTCACAATCATTTTTTTTTCTTCACCTCACGTATTTACTTATTTAGTGATATAGCAACAATATGAGATAGATACGTGAATTCAGTACTTTTTATAAAAATGAAAGCATTAGGAATATAATATTTTATGTTTTGCTATAAGCAGATATATATATATATATATATATCACTGTTGTCAGCTTCGTTGCTTAAACTGGAAAAAAAAGTTTTTTTTTTTCGAGAAAATGTTCCATTTATTTTGTGCATTTTATATTTTATTTGTTTGATATAACATACTCTCTCGCTATATCGAAATAACAAAATTCTATAATGATGTAATAATAAAAAATAAGAATAATTGATAAATCTATACATATATTCATATGTATAAAAGGCAATCCTTGGAAATTTATTTGTACATTCTTTAATATAATTTTTATAATGCGTTTTTATAATTTTTTTTGTTTAGAGTACACGTGAAATATAAAATATTTTATAAGAGTATTTATATAAAAATATTTTTATTTGCGGATTTATTTATTTGTTTTGCTTTAATAACACACATAAATTTTTTATTACAATAATGTCGGATTGAATTTTTATTCTGCATTATATTTGAACTGGCGTCGATGTACAGATTTTCAATGTAAAAATTTAATGTAATTTTATGTAAAAGCCTTATTTCTATTTACTATTACGAGTTTAGTATACACTTTGCGACAGAGATCTTCTATAGAGATGATGTCCTTTGATAAACACTGAATTTCTTACAATATATTCCCAGGATCTCTCAGGATTTTAGTGAAATATTACAGTCATAGTTCTCAAACAAGATGTTTGAAAGATTGTTTACAGTGAAGTGTGTTTTATGTAATTGGATAATACTTAATTAAAATGTTATCCTCCACGATTAAGCAAATCTATAAGAGTTGTTATATGTGCAGAGTTGTTAAAGAGATTGTAATGTATAATCATAACATTTTTCGCGTTTATTTCGTTATATAAAACAAAATATAATTCTCTATACATATAATATTTCTGTCAATAAGTATCAGCATTTAACTATTAGCGTTGATAAAACTGATGATTATTACTATTAAACAGTATAAAAAGCAGATATTATTTTTTAATAATAACCTTTATCTGATTATTAAAGTGAGACATTCATTTTTTATGAAATTCCTCTAATATTTTCTATTATGAATTAAATCTCTTGTTATTTCATTTAATAGATAAGCAGAACAATATTCGGTGATTATATCCTGAATTATACATTTTTTTTCGTGAATTATGTTACAATATATATATATGTTACATTTACGTGAAAAACCTGCCGATTTATATGCGAACATTATGCGCAAAATTTTCTATAATTGCTGTACGAAATATACTTTATTAATCAAAATGTAGACTGTATCTTTCTATATTTTATGATATAATCTAATATTTTAATGTATATTATCTAATATTATAATGTATATTCGAATGAAAAATAAAATCAAAGATGAAAATGTTGCATATTATTGAAAAAAATAATAAAAATTTTTTTTATATAAAAGTACAATTAATTCCATTATATAAGTTCCATTATATAAATTTCATTATATAAAAATAAGACATGTAAAAACACTACGCTTTTATAATGCTAATGCAAAATATAATATTTCTTGCATTTCTAGGATTTTATAATGCGGCATATCTATTATCCAGATTAGTTGGAATCCGGATTTAGAACAAAAATATAAAATATGTTGTGTTACTATCGTACATATGTGTGCTACTTTACTTTTAGGATGTTATATAAAAAACAAGTTCTCTTGGCAATGTTATTAACTATTAAAAAGAATGTTGCATTTATGACATTCTGAAAACGGCGAAAAATATTTTATATTTATTTAAAAATATAAAATAATTTTGCTCTGCAAAATTATTTCGAGTAGAAAAATTATTTTACATTTTGACATTTTAAAATATAAAAGTAACGGCAACTGAAAAAAACTAGAAAAATTTCATTGATAAACAAAAGATAATATATCTTATGGATACGTGCTTATTGTAGTTTCTAGCATTAATCATCTAATTACACGAGGCTGCAAAAGATACTTAGTTTCATGCAGCACGATGTTGCTGATTAGCGGTGTGGTAGCACATTGTCGTACCAACAACGCGCTAATGACGCCGTAAACGGTTCGTCGATCAAACAACACGTCGAAATGTCGGTTTACCGCGATCACCCGCGTTTCATACCAATGCAGAATTTGCGGCTTACAAAAACAATGATTCGTCGGATGTTATACGTTTAATTGGGGAAACCGAGAATAAAAGCAACACAGACGTTTTGGTTGAAAACTGTTTGTGCCAATATTTAATCTGGTTAATAAAAGCGGATTTGGAAAACATTGTGTGATTGTATGAATATAGCATATACGATACATACACTACCGCAAAAGTTTCAGCATATTTTTAGTCTTATATTTTTGTTAATTCTATTTATTATTTATAAGATAGAAAATTATAATAAACTCTCTTATTTTCACAAATAGTATTCAATAAAGTTGCGAATTGTTGAAAAACAATTAAAAACGGAAATTATAAAATCAATCTAAAAATTAAGTGTCTATAACGGTCGAAGCTGGATCTTCAATGCTTAAATTCAATCTTGAATTATTATATATACTACATACATGTACTTGCATATATACCATATTTATAATCCTTCGAACTGCGCACCGAATTGTTTTTCCAGACTACAAACGCAATAAACTACTTTAGTAATCGTGAATTAAATTGGCAAGCAATTTTAATAATTTGACGTTCAATCAGGCATCATATTATAAAGATGTTGAAAAAAATTTTTATTAATAAAATTATAAATAAATCTTTCATTCAAATAGATGAATTATCGATTAAAAAAAATATCTATTTCAAATTTTGCTATAGATAATCGGTAAACATTTGAATATCATAACGACTAACAATAAAAAAATGGAAACAATATATTTTCATAGAAATTAAGTGCTAGATTAAAACATATGTCTTTAATTAAAGCACTTGAAGATTATATCGATAGAATGCCAAGAATATTTGGCTTCTTTTACCAAAACCCAAGAAAATTAAGCTTAAAGATAAAAAAAAAATTTGAGAAAAAATAAGTTCTTTTTCTTCATTTTATAATAAAAAAAAAATATATATATATATAGTAATAAATTAAAAAAATTATATTCATATTTTATTCTTTATATTTATATAAGATTTCTATAAGAGTATGATGAAACTTTTAAGCGGTAGTGTATATTGAATATTGATAGTGTATATTGAATTTTTTAATCAAACATTTGTGAAAATATTATATTCGTCAATATTAAATAAACTGCATAATCATATACTTACCATTACAATTTTGTAGAGAAAGAAAAAGAAACATGATTTGAATTCATTATTCCTTTGTTTTCTTTTGCAATGTGCATTTTTGAATACATTTTCTTGTTCATTCATCTTTAGATAACAAGTAATCAATTTAATGGTATCGAGTTGTCAGTGTATTCAAGAGAGATGTGTCCCGATTTCTGTACTTATGTGTCGATGAATATACTCAATATCTATTGACAGAATATCGAGTGAGACCTATATATAGATCGACTGCTTGCCATTTACGGATATAAATGACGAGACCTTCGGTTAACGTCTTGTTGCTTTACAATTTACCCATCGTACATTAATGGTCTGCGAAGGATGCATCTGCATCGTGATCAAATTGTAATTACGAGCTTTTAGAGTTTTTGTGGTTACTGCGTTACACATAAAAACGTGTATGCGCACAAAACATGTGCAATTTATCTTTATTATAAATTATTAATGCATATTCAAAGGTATAAAAAAATCATTCGAGATCTGTTAAACATTTCTGAAATATGTACTCTCTAAATTTTTTGGAATCTCATTTTAAAAAGTAAAAATTCTGTCACTCTTATACAGAAAAAGAATTTATCATACTTTAATAAATATTTTTTTTAATATTCATAAGTAAAAACATTTACTTCCAGTAAATAAATATTTTAATGAAAAAAATAATAATTAAATAAAATTAATTTTCTGTATCAAATAATATATATGTTAATATTCAGTAAATATTTAATTACAAATAAAAAAATATTTATTAAGATATAGTAAACTTTTTTTAGTGTAAAAAAGAATGGCAGAATTTTCTTTAAGAATGACATATTTCATTCTTTAGAGTGAGATTCCGAAAAATTTAGAGAATATGTTTATATCAAATGTATATAATATGTAAATAGAAAATGATTTGAATTGAACATATAATCGAATAGCAAGGTACATGACGATAATACCACTACCTTATCGTCGTAAATGGATTGTACTACTCCGGCGAGATAACAAGCAGATTAATTTCATTGATTGTTCGATTCATTACCTAGTGTTAATCGCAATTTGAGATTGACATTACGTGAGGTCATTATACTTGCATTGGCATGAACCACATAATGTATAGCCTGTGATCGTCATTAATAAAGTGCATGAACAATCAATGTATTTGATTAATAAAAGCTGCGCGTTATAATTGTGAATGGCATCAAAAATTTGTACAAAAATAAGTTTATCATAATATGGCAAGCAAATTTTATATATCATATTCTAAAGGAAATACATTTGTCATTGTTGCCGCGTGAAATGCTTACCTACTAAAAATGCATTAAATAAAGTGTTCCTTCATTGTTACCATTGCATTATAATTTCAGTACTAACAACATTTCGGATACATTATATTAAATTAAACATATTAAAATTTCATACAATAAAAATTAATTTAGAAAATTATTACCTTTTTAATTAATTACGCTTTTTGTAATTTTCTAACAGTGCATAAAAATTTCTAGTTGAAAATGAACGAAAAAATTATATCAATCAGAGAGAATTCTGGTTATCTTATCTCAACTAAAATTATAATAGATTCAATAAAAAAAACTCTAATTTATTGATTATTCTTAACTAAAATTCCAATTAATGTGGATTCTTTTTCTAGTGTGAATTATTTGCATTATTGAAATGTTTTAGAGCGAAAATAAAATATTACCTTAAATTAAATAATGTTTTTATTATAATTTGAAATCAATTAAACAGTATAAATATTTGAAATGTTTTAGGGCGGATATAGAGTATTCGTCGAATTCATCAAGATCGTATTTGAAGCTATCCGAAATTCAACTAAACAACGAGGGTCTATACAAGTGCGAGGCTACATATATGGCGGTCAACCGCGAGTGCAACAACGTGCAGCACGTTCTTCTTAACGTCACAGGTGCGATACATTGTATTATGCAGCCGGAGTAAGATTTGTTTATCAAATTGGATATGAGGAAGGAGAGAGAGAGAGAGAGAGAGAGAGAGAGAGAGCACAATATTTTGTGTTCTCAAAAAACGAATCAAAAATACATCGAGTAATTTCGATGTCTTGTATGAAGTATATAAACATTTTTCGGATATTTTATAAAAAGATACTGAGAGAGATAAACTATTTTAAAACTTTTCGCGTAACTTCCTGCCATAAATTGCATG
>Ga0157364_1006997_pt1 | contig 11645 bp, 2 predicted proteins | sample AttsexASBM2_FD_111476 | JGI IMG/M metagenome (GOLD analysis project Ga0157364, IMG submission 111476) | Fungus gardens microbial communities from leaf cutter ant in Ribeirão Preto, State of São Paulo, Brazil - Atta sexdens ASBM2 | ecosystem: Host-associated > Fungi > Mycelium > Unclassified ...
ATTAATTTATATTTCTGATTATTTCTTATTATACATATCTAATTATTATAATGTACAATTTTATGCGATGTTTCTAATAAATATGTACAATTATGCGAATCAGAAAATAATTGTCTAATTCTACTTTCCGCTCTTTTTTGTTCTTTCTGTCAACTCGAATGTCGTCCCTACGATTTAACGTAAGAATCGTTTTCCGGAGTGCCGAGAGTATGTCCATTCAGGCGTGCCGTGAATTACGTAACCGGCTTGCTCGACCGGCGAATGCACCATGAGAAAGATTACGGCTGATAAACGCGTTGCATTCGCGAGGTCGGTTGACCACTCTCATGAATGGATATTTATATTGCCGATCGGCCATTTGCTGCCGTCGAGCTAAGCACCCAACTACACGCGAGGCACATAATTAAGTAACGCCTGCGGTGCGATCATTGATCGCCATCGAACGGAACTGCGATCGTCGAGTACATCGTGAAAATGTGCCAGAAGATATTATATGAAATTTTGTAGCAATTCCAAAATGTTCTGTATTTTTTTACTACTATCAATGAGAAAAAAAAACGACATTCAAACTCGATTTTTTTCAATTACATAGTTCTATATAAAAAAATTTTCTATATTATCGACTTACTTTTCCATAAGAAATTACCCCTTCCCGATTGTATCACAATTTTCAGAACACTCTGTATTATTATAAAATATAAAAAATTATATATATAATTTGTATAATATGATTAAGATTTTTATTTTCTACATATTTTAGCATAATCCCCTCCCCTTTGCGAATAAAATGGAATGGAATATTCAAATTATTTAAATTACTACGCGGAATTATTACGGCTTAGAGTTAATATCAACAATAGGTATGGATTTTATAAAAGGACATAAACTACACTATCCATACTTTATTAATACCAGAATTAATTTCCAAAACCTTTGTCATACATACATGCGTACCAATTTTGTTCCAACAATCACACATACACACGCACGTTTCATTCCGAAAATCCATACACCTGTATACGTACATACACATACGATTTCACCGCCGGATACAAGATTGAAATACGCTGAATGATAACTTCCCAACATAGAGCATGTACTTAATTAGCGAAATTGTCAAGAAACGAGATTGAAGATCGGTATTAGCGGCGTAATTAATTAATACGCACGACACAGATCCTTTAATGAGGTGGGGTCTATCGATTATTCCATTATAGTTTGTCGCTAGCGATTACTGATAACGAGTATCTATTTATTTTTCAAGAAAATATAGCACAGTAGTATAATAATAAGTAAATTACCGATATATATCGCCAGGTCTGCTGATCAACTTATCGCAAGTTTCACGCAAATTTAAACTGCATAAAGAGCTTATCATCAGGGAGAATACAAATGAATAGTCTATTGAACTTTTAAGTATCCGTATGATAAACATTGCACATCATATGTTAATAGCATCATGTGTTTGTCAATTACTTATCTCTTACAATCTCTTAGAGAAAAAGATCACAAAATTTTTAAATACTCAAAATAGAACTTAACAGAAAGAATACTTTGCGGAGCTAGTTTTTCATATATTCTTTGTATATAAAAAAAAAGAAAATAATAAAAAAAGAAAAAGTAAAAAATATAAATAAAAAAATATAAATATAAAAAAAAAATGAAAAGAATAAAAAAATATTGAATCTCAAATTGTATACAATTGTATCAGAATACACGACAGGATGAAAGAAACTCGTCGGTTTCAATTCAACGTCTCCATTAAATAATTTGACAATTGCTATAATTTATTTGCGACGGGTGGTGCCTATATACAGACTTAGGCTTCTGCGAAAATCAATACTTCCTGTGAGGTTATTGTCCCGAGTAAGATAACAAGTTGCTATGAATTAATACACCGTCATGTTAATTATATGATAATTTTGCATATATGTACCTTTCGGTAAAAGATTCCAAAATGATAAGAACATTTATAAAGCATGTTTTTCTGTAACACCAAATTCAAGATGAACGTGTAGATGTTCCGTACATAAAAAATTAATGAAATAATTTCGACATAAAATATAATTCTGTATAAAAATTCCAAAATAACCATCTTGTTGCGTAAATATATTACGTAGCTAAATAAGTACTGTTATAAAAAAGTAATCTCAAACGCAAATGGGAATCCTGTTAAGTCACGCTTATCTGCAGAGCACAACCGAATAGGGCATTAAATTATGTAAGCGTAGTGACGCACGTCGTAAAAGCACCAAACCGAAAGCTGAGCGAAGGGAAACATTATTAAATTTGCAATCCTAAACATCATGAGCTGCGAATTGACTGATAATATAATATATAAAAATATACGTCTTAATGATTTCATAACACAGGTATCACGTAATCAGATATAACAAAAACTCCCGAGAAAAAATTCAATACCTATCATCATCGTCCACGTGGATTCAATTTCTGTGTTATTTCCATTCACGACCGCTGACCATCCAAGGTCGTACAAGGTCGCATGGTGGAAATTGCTCAAAGGCCGGAAACAGCCTCGGGATTCGATATAGAAACCCAAATTTCGCGCGTAGATGAATGCAAAACCGGACGCGTTCAAAAACATAACACAGGGGCCACCCATGCTCGATTCAATTAGGGTACAAAGGGTGACAGTTTGCGTGTTGAATTTCAGTTTTAAAAGCGAGCGACTGTGAGCAAACGAAACGGACAATAAAATATTTTTGACAAATAAAATGACTTCGAGGAGAAAAAAGAATGGCTTCGCGCTATGCATTCTGCGGACGTTCTGTCCGGCGAAACTAATTTCATGTCCTCCGACGTGAACAATTGGCGAGGAAGCGGCTCGTCAGTTTATCGACTGTCATATACTTCAACGTCGAACAGTCGATACACTGCGGCGGTGATGGGTACTTCACGATGCGACGCGAATATTGACTGCAGACATTTTCTGACGATCCTTTACATAGCATTCTATATATGGCGCAATGTCAAATTCGTGTCGCATAACAAAAGCCGTCATCAGTCGCTTTGTACGGTGCATTATTTTCAGTGCTTTGTCCGATTCTAAACAAATTCGAGTATCTTATTTAAGTGCACTGTTCAGTGAAATTAAATGTTCGTTCCGAATCGGAATCAAAAGTGAAGTGATGTCAATTCGAAATAGCTTTGATTTTATTAAAAAGTATTTTTAATAAATTTATTTTCCATTGAAAAGTATATTTTGAAATTTTATATCAAAATATGCAATCTTGCCACTGCACTGCTTGCCTTCGCGACATTGTAATATGTTTTATGTGTCAATCAGTATTTTTTATATAAAAGTCAGAAATGTAATTTATTTTCAAATGGAGAATATTAAATGCAAATGAAAAAAATTAATGCTTGATTCTAACATATAAATATTGAACAATTTTGCTACAAGAATATTTCTATCGCAAAAAATTTAGTCTTTAAAATAGCATAAATTTAACTTTGAATAAGATTTTGTTACGATAAAAATTATCAGAAATATTTGCATTCAATATCCATTTAACAAAAGTTAAAAATAAAATGCATAAATAGTCATTAAAAAATTGTACGTTATAAATATGAAACTGATATAATTATAGTAGTAGTAGTAGTAGTAGTAGTAGTAGTAGTAGTAGTAGTAGTAGTAGTAGTAGTAGTAGTAGTAGTAGTAGTAGTATATAGTCAAAATCATAGTATAATGTATTAAATATTAAACAACTATGATTAGATAATGTAGTAATAATTTGATAAATTGTGATATCACAATTAATTTATTAAATTAATAAATTAGAATTAGCTGTGTATACAATGCGATAAGCCTAATATTTATTTTAGCTATAGAACAACAAGCATTGTTGACTGATAAAATTCAAGTTGATATTCAGCCAGTCATGATCAGATAATTCAGGTTAGTGAAAAAAAAATCATTTATACGAGCATCAAATTCAAAATCGCTTTGGCTCGCTATAACTTGGAAAGAAACTTTAAGTACAATATCACGATATGCACATCCATCAAAATCCTGATTTTCTCTCGTTTGATGAATCACCTGATTGATTTAAGCATCGGCCTGTGTCCATAGCAAATGATAAGACGGCATCGATAAATCATTTAATTCGGAAATTATATTAATAATTACACAAAATACGTTAGCTAAAAAAGAAATATTACCGATTAGTTATTGCCTAATGTGTGATTTATGGCAGATAATTATGGTGCTTAGTTGATTTACGGTCGCTTTAAAACAAGATTATATGATGGGATTACCATGATAATCAATCTCCCACGAAAGATAAATTCATGAATAATTAAATGTTTAAATTGTGGTACAATTTCGGAAACTTTTTTTTGCAGTATTCATTATGTATTTGAATAATAATGAACTCTTCTCTAAATTACTCAAAATTAAAAACACACGAAAAATATATTAGATTATTCTTAATTTAAAAATTCCCCCTGACGAGAAAAAATTTCTTTCATAAAGCATTGATATCATATCAATTAATAAATTGCGATATATTGCAACAAAATAAAAAAAATATATAATAATTTTATAAATACAGGCAATTTGTGAACATATAAAATTAATGCAACTGATGTATATCAACTATCTCTCTTTAGTTATTCTTTCATTGATCCATCGACATTTTGACGGTTCTCTCCATTTCGATAAATGTTCAATCTGCAGCTACGCGATAAGAAAGGGTTAATAAAACTACCTCTGAATGTGTGCCAAGTTTGGCACTTGGACACGTCCAGCTCGAAGATGGCGGACAGCGAATTTCCGGCCGAGCGGTCGAGCAGACCGCAAAATGTCGATTGGTTGCGTCGCGTAGAGTCCCATCAGAATTTCATTACGCGCATAAACCCCACGGTCAATTTCAAGCCATGCCTCTGGTACACCTCAAATGGCAACACGAATACATTGCACACCTCGAACGTTACGTTCGAGGTAATACTGATGCGTATCAAAGCGTCAATATTAATCCTCAGACGTGATACCCAATTTTCATCTTCTCTCGCTAAGTGACAGTAATGTATTGTATTGAAATGTGTTATATAAATTGTATTAATATATACCAAAATGTTACAAATTATGCTACAAGAGAGAACATATTATAATTATAATTTAGTAAAAGTATATCATTACAAACAATAATATAAAAATAATGTTAATGTAAAAGTTTAGTAAATTTTATATTTAAAAACGATTTTAATTTTCTATCTGAAAGCCCTTGAAGTCTTATTCATCAGACATTATTTAAATTATAATAAAGTATCCGGTATAGTATTCACAATCTCAACGGAATAGAAAAAATTAATGTTCAAAATGAAGTATACCCATGAGGCAATTACATTTCTGATGCACTGTTAAATTTTCACATTATCTGTGAATCATACGGATCGACTTTTATGTTGTTTATAAAGTATAAACGTGCGATATGTGTGTGTGGGTGAAATAAAACAGAAATCGCGGTAAAAAAGATTATTTATGAAATCATGTACGCAATACGAAAATACTCGTTTGCAATCAGATCGTTTTGATTCTCTGATACTAAAAGTACGTCAAAGTGTCAAAGCGGTTTAGTAATATGTTCGATATGGTAAAATCAATGGTTCATCATTTGACGTTTCCTGCAAATATCAAACGACGTAAATGCATTAACACGCACAATTACGAATAGATAAACACATCACGTTTTACCGTCAAAACTGTTTCCATACTATTTCAGTGCGATTGAATGGTTCCAAAATACTATAACACCGATTTCTCTTGTTTAGCCACACCTTAAAATTAATATAGCATTGCAAAATAAAAAAAAGTAGAAAGTAAATCATATGCGGTATTTTATCACGTATTTTATTGTAGTGCGCAGTTGGAATATTAGTTCGAATTTATAAGAAAAATCTATAAAAGAGGACTATATTAAAAATTATATTCTATTCTATATTAAAATTATATTAAAAATTATCATGCATGTACAACATATAAATAATGTGTCATAATCGTCGATGTTTTATAAATTTATTACACCCAATCTTTCTTTTAAGCTAAAGCGCGAATTAAACATGTATAATTGAAAGTTTACATTTAAAAAAATGATAAATTGTATAAAAAGAAAATAATATTAATCACATTTATCATTTAGTTTATATTTATAGCTTTCGATCTTAACATAAGAAAAAATTCGAAATCTTTTAAATAATAGTGTACAATAAAAATAAAATACTTTTCTGCTAAGAGAAAACAATATTTAAAACACTTGTGTTAATAATTCCTGAGTCCTTTACCTGTAAAATTTGTTTTAAATTACAATATAAAATTACAATATAAATTACTATCGCTTTAATCTTTAAATCTCTTTCTTCCTGAAGATACAAATTATTCGCGGCTAAAAGTATTATTTGCAAGAAACATTCTCGTGCAATCTTCCTACGTGAAGCTGTTTTGATATCGAATAATGCTGTAAGTTAAAATCGATCACGAAAGCTTCCTCTCAACAAGAGTCTTCGTTCAGCCAAGTAAAGACTTACTCTTTATATAAACAGGTTACAATCGAAGATATATCGACTATTACCGCAAAACAAAACAAAAGTTTGACTACCGTCTAACTCTTCGTTGCACTTATTCAACCGAAATTCTGTCGTAATTAACCATTAAAAAGTTTTGCAAATACTAAGAGAGCTAAAAAACCGGTCTCTACTTTTTAGCTACAGGAAAGCGCCAGAAGAGAAGTTGCAATCGGATGTTCTCGGTAATTAAACCGATTAAATGTGGCAAAAATTTAAAACCAAATTAAAAAGATCTCAATGAAGAAAATGAAAAATACTTCAATATTATCAAACTCTATAGATATCTGATAAAATGTGTATAATATAAAGGAAAAAATTACTTTCTTCAACTGGAAATTTTTAATTTCCTTGCAAAAATATTTTGGATTTGGAGAAGAGAGAGAGTGCGTTTGAATTAATTTTCTCATGTTAACTATCCACTATCTTGTTGTCTTTGTTATCTTTCTACATCAATAATGAACCGTAATTCTATCTATCCCGTGGAATAGTATAATGATAACTGCTAAATGTGCTACTTAAGCGTAATACACTTCAAAGGCAATGAAGACAATGTTACTGCAACTATTACACGGTTACTGCGCAAAGCTTGTATGGGATTAGCATATTTACTAGAATCTACCAAATATATGTATACCGGATATATCCTATTTCTACCATTAGGCAGAAATAGGAAATGCTGGATTACTGGTTTACCGTCGCCGAAGGTAGTTGTGTTTCATTCTCGAGTTTCTAATTTCTAATTACTTCCACGGATAAATGGAGACGCGGATATTTACTCGCGATACAGACCGATTGCGTGATCAGTCCGTGTTCAAATCCGCAATCGAGACTGGCGGATGATACGTGCCAATTATCTCAAGTGACCAATAAATTCGGCCACCCACACCCTGCCACATACGATCCTGCTCGTGGCTGATCGAACAGCCGGCTGAGCTGGCTGCATTGCCTACGATAGCGCAGCTCCGAGGTAACATTGTTTATCGCCCTAACGGCGCGAAGTTAGATTAGTTCGGTATTAACGACACCGAACGCGCAGCCAGTCGCGAGGGAATTGTATCCTCTCGCGATGATTCCCCGGGTAACGATTCAATGTATCCGGCTCTCTGCCATATATAAACGGCTGTATTAACGGCGCATCGAATGGATACTCCCACCATCGCTTCCGGTTTTTCCCTCTGGAGTATTATCCACTTGAGTCCCCGCAATCCCTCTCCGAAGCTTGATCGACTAATGGATGAAGATGATGGGAAACTGGATACAAGAAGTAAATTCAATTTACAATATCGCGATAACTCCAGGGACTAATTTTTTAATCCCCCAAGTTAAAAATCCTTTCTTGCTTATCATGTAAAAACGGCATAAAAATAACTAGCTTTTCCTTTAAACGAGCTACACGATTTACTGGTTATTTCCAAGATACGGATACCTCGTTAAATGCTAACGTTTTGTGAATATTGCAGTTCACTTCATTAGGGCGAGAAGCTACCTGATACTGAATCGCTTCTCAGTCTCTTCAATAACTGGCTTCCTTTCAATATCTCGACGAGAAAGATAATTGGGAATATTGAACTTAAAACGCCATGGCAATCGCGGTAATATTCAATATTAATAACAATCTATCGTATATCAGTCCACGGATTACATTCAGTGGACACAAACGTTCTATTAAATTGGTAGCACATATGATACGGACGCACAATAGAAAACAATAATTTGTCTATATCGCGCTGTGTATGTCGCATGTATCTGATATCCATCGGTCCAACCCGAAGATGATTCGATTATAATTAAATGCTGACTTTCGCTTGCTCGCGCAGGACATCGAAAATAGCGACGAGCATAATAGTTACGGCTACCGAGAGGTACCGTATATGTCACGCGATCAATTCAGCTCGCAAACAACTCCTGACGCCGATGTACAATTTCATTTGGCCAACGTGTTTTACACCTATTACCATTTACAACCTCTCCGACTGTCGCGTGTGTGATTGTTGCTTACTCACCGTCATGATTCACGTAATTTAGAAGCAATTGAAAAATTTCAAATAATAATAGTAATAAAAGAAATTGTCGCGAGCAAATACAAAACGGAAATTTACAAATCTTTCTTTTACAATTTTCTTTTTAACTACAATGATAGAATAAATAAATAAACACAAATTAACATGTGCACATAATAATTAAAGTACATCATGAAGTACAATGTCCGATTAGATAAATTTAAGATAAATAATCAACAAACATACACGGCTTAATGCAGAGATAATCAATATTTGTGAATGTCTTTAACAGGAGAGAAATTCTTGACGAATAGATCACAATTTCTTCGAAGCACGATGCAGCTAAAACATGTTAGTAAATCTACGGACAAATTGTTACCGTCTCCAGATTCCCGAGCAGAACATCAGAGCGAAGCCTCTAATTACTGTGAGGATTAAGCGCGACTCTACGATCTGTCTATTTCAAGTCAAGTAAGAAATTTACAACGTTGGTACTCGCAAATTCCCACAAATCTCATAATTAAAGCCACTTGGCAGGTTTCCATACTTCAAGCATTAAGTCTCGCAAGATCAAGTTGGAGCAAAACAAACAATCTTGTATCACACTCGAGATTTAAATTACATCTAGTCTGGAAAGCACAGCGAGTCATCTTTGAAAAGAACAACAAGTGATTTTACACGTCTTTAAAATGATACTTAAACAACAACACATTCGCTTTATTAAAATTAATAATGAATTATCCTTTGCTTATTAAAATTTATTAACATCTATATCTATTGGTTACTTTTCTTTTAGATTCATTGCCAAAAATATCTACTTACTATTACTTTATTTTTTATTTATTATTTCGATTAATTACTAATGTCAACTAGCAAACTGCAATCATACATATTTACTTAACTCAATTTCCAAAGTCTAACAAACTTCTCTTCACTGACATTCTGTATATCAAATTTACGCATTAAACGCTAATATACTAGAAGCTCAGGAAACTCTAGCATCGACAAGTTTTGCAATGCTCTCGGCGCATCCAGTATGAAAATCCCTCCGCGGACTCCGCGAAAACGTGAGTGAACTATCAAGATCTCCAAGAAAGACCGGAGAAGCAAGCAAAGATTTTGTAGGATCACATCATCAGATAGCCTGTACTTACAACGCAATTGTGAGACCCAAGAGAGACTTTACGAACACCCAATATCTCGTTCCGAAATGTCCGAACCATTTGTTAGATGACGTGAAGATATCTCATTCCCGTGAGAAAGCCATCTAATATCTCCATTCTGTCCCCATTTCGTTCACTCGCGAAATGTATCCGTTTATTTCTCTTTAGATTTTCACTGTAATATACTGAATCCGTGTTCAATTAACAAATATATAAACGCATAGAACATACACATTTTCTGTATATAAAATATCAAAATATTTTTTTCATTAGAACTGTACTGAAAAAAAAATATTAAATTTTAAATAAATCGGTTTGAATAGCGCCAACTAAATATTTTGTATTTATTAAATACAAAAATATATTTATTTATTTGATACAAGAACCATTTATTTGATTTAACTGTCATTTCGTTTTATTAAGTACATATTTACTTACTGTAAATAAATATTTAGTCGGCACTATTCAAATAAATATTTATTAAAATTTATTACATTTGTTCTCAATGTAGAAATAAAACAAGGATATTTTAAAGATATTTGGTTTCAATGCATCGAAGTGATATTATTGCATTTATTGGTACAAAGTGTATTGCAATAAAGTAACTTTACCAAGTTTCGTATCTACATTCAGAAAAAAAAGATCCGGTTATCTTTTTATAAATAATGCATACATGCATAGGAAAAAAAATTTTTTTTATTGTTCATGCATATTCGTCATTCAGTTTGATCTTCTAATTTTGTTATCGAAAATGCATGCATCAAATACGCAGATTCGTTGAATATTGTGTTTCGGACAGCGGAGCTCGAATGAATCTACGGAAGACGCAAAATCCGATTCCATTCTATAAATCTGCAACGCGATCCTAAATTTGTCCGCAACGTCGTTCCGGTTGGCTCGCATTTGACTCACGATCACTTTGCGAATCCAGTGACAAATCGATCATATTAGGCTGCACCATCGTCAACAAACAATGAGCGATCGGGCGTTAATGCTACGATTTGCAGTCGCGCGAAGACACCGCCTGCACTCGGTGGAATATCAAGTAGGCTACTGTCTGCATACAATTTGACGCAGTCTCTTTAAAACTCGCCCTTTATACTAGCCGCTGTCCGTGACTTCAATTTTTCCGCCACAATATGCCTTTTACATAAAAGCTATCAAATATATTTATATTTAAAAAATTGAAGATCCTTCAAAAAAGTGTCAAAATATTCGAGTTAATAGTTTTCAAAAATATTTTTTAATATTTTGAGATATTATTATTTGTATTTATTTCTTAATAAATAAATCGTTAAAGTATATACAAATTTTTAAATTAATGCAGTTTGATTGTAAATTTTCGTGATAAAATTTGATAAAATCATAGATTTCCATTGATATTGATTTTCAATACCGGACCTTTCTCTGATTATCGTGGAAATAATTTAAACTCGATAGAGCGAATTCATATAACATCCGCCACACACAGACGGAATATCACCAACAGCATCGGCTTAATGAATTCCTTGTACAGACGATAATCGCGGCAATTAGATAAACGCATGCACGATCAGACTTCGAGCAAAAGGATCGTCGTCGGTGGTCCAGTCGCGGTCGCGCTTACAAATCCTCCTTAGATCCTTAGCGGAAAGCTCGCTATGCCGGACATTACTCATTGGTCGACGACGACGACGAATGCTGTTAAAAGACGTGAACCACCAACATCGAACCACGTGATGAACCGTAAGCCGACGTTGTCACATTCTTGCTTCGAGAAAATAAAGAAAAATCGCTGGCAACTGGGACTGGCAATTCCGAGGACATAAATCGCGAATGTATTAATCTCTAATGCGACACGTAATTCAAAAAATTAAACCTAAGTTTCTTCGATATTTTCGAACGTCAACTCTTTACA
>Ga0157364_1006998_pt1 | contig 11645 bp, 7 predicted proteins | sample AttsexASBM2_FD_111476 | JGI IMG/M metagenome (GOLD analysis project Ga0157364, IMG submission 111476) | Fungus gardens microbial communities from leaf cutter ant in Ribeirão Preto, State of São Paulo, Brazil - Atta sexdens ASBM2 | ecosystem: Host-associated > Fungi > Mycelium > Unclassified ...
GGAGAAACCAAAGGCAAAGAGGTAAGTCTGTGCACGTTCATAGATTATTCTAATTACTCAGAAATGGAGCAACACAAGTTTGAGTCGGATAGAACCTACGTTTTGAAATCAAATAAAACTAAATTAACTGATATTAATTAAGATAAATATAAATAATATTTATATTATGAAACGATAAAATATTATTCATTAGTATTTTTTTATTTTTAACAATGTTATACGTTAAACAGAATATGTAGTATTCGAGAATTCCTCTGTTCAAATAATTTGAAAGTATTTTTTCTTAATAGCGACTTTCCCATTTTCGCAGAATTTACTTAAAAACTGTATACAGTTATCTATGACACATGTTTCCTCGGACACACGTGTCAAGTGATATGTTTTTATCTCATGTTTAATAATTGCACTATGAGCAACTTTCTCTCGCGATTTCGCTGCATTGAACTGCAATATTTCAATTCTCTATATCCGTAGGTCATGGTTATTTGGCTATTTCAATTCCGCAATGCTTACGCAATGCCACAGGGCTAACGTGCAGCTCGCTAATGGGGGCGCGAATCTATTTCTGACAGGCTTGCAAGTCCGCAGATTTACCGTCAGTTAAACCGGTCAGGTCGAACGTGACTTTTGTAAAAAGTCGCGCGATACAAGACTGAGACTCGTGAGAAAGTGAATTTCCGATCGTGAACAAAGTATCATTACTTCACGATTTTATATTTCTTTTTGCAGTTTTCTTTCGCGAATTCCGACAACAATTTTGTTTTACATTTCATACATAAATACTAAATGTTGAATTCAAGAGAATAACCCGTTAATTATCCATCCTATGTTAATGCGTTTTTTTTTTAAGATCCTATTCTTCCATAATTACATATTTTAACCGCGGAAGTAATTGTGCAAGATTTATTTGTATTAGTACACACAAATGTCCCAGCAAAGTTTTATTCCACACCGAAAGGTAATTTGCAAATTATGAATATAATTATATATAATTTTATGTATTTTTATGTAATTTTATTCAAATATTTCTTCTTTTACGTATCGTATAATTTATTAACTTCACTGGTCCCAAAGAAACAGACAATCTCCATAATGTCGCTTCTGTTTTGAAATTGATATGGATTGTGCATTAAGTAATAATTAAAAGAAATTGACAATTCAAAATTATTTTGATTTATATATTTTTTTCAGGTCGAAATCGATGCGATTCTTGCCTTGAATCGCGATCTGAATCAAAAAATGGGACCACGAAACGAGACTATATGTGCGCTGCCGCAAGCAATGAAGATAGGACCACGAGACGATAGTATGTGTGCGCTGCCGCAGGTGATGAACAATCACATGTTGGCGTCCTCAAAAGCAAGGGTACGTATTTGTAGTTAAATTGATTCTTTTCAAAACGCATGGTTGAAACGTCGAATGGTGCGTTCTAGATCAATTGTCAAGCGTAGATTCAATTGTCAATTAAATTTTGAAAGATGTAGAAACTGCTCTTCTTCCACATTCTATTCATCTCAGATCTTGGAGATCTCCTAAAAATGAAATTAGCACACCTGTAGAGAAACGTTAAAAAATTAACGACACGAAAAACGGAAATTGGAGATCTTAATTTTCTCCTTAATTAATCTTTTAAGTTAAAAAAATGTACAAACAGGTTTTAGATTACAGAGGAACTTACTACCCATTTGACAGATCAGCAGAGTAGCACATGTACTACTATTAGATAAGCCAACTCTCGTGAAAGTCTCGTAATCATTCAGACGTTGATCCATGAATGACGATGTGCGTGCCACTTTGCGAGTCGAACTCCGCGCGAATCTTGAAACGTGTCTGCGTAAATTCGCGGTCGATCATCGACTGCCTTGGCAGAATTCTGTTTATCGGTTGCCCAGGCTACGTGAAATAACCTCGCTCCTAATATGGAAAGAATAATCTGATCCCGCGTCTCGTGGCGTTTACACCGCGGTAGGCATGTTCCAGTACCTGTACGTCTTTCAGGTAGGAGTCCCCGTCACTCGTAATCGGTCCACAAGCCTTCGAATCCGACGTGACGATGACCGTGGAGTCTGATCTCGTCAGGTCTCCGGCTTCCCCGTCACGTGGAGCCCGCGTCTAAGATAAACAATTGCGACTTCCTCTCCAAAATTTGCATCGTGCGTTTGTTGCTTTTTTCATTCTTGTAGAATTAGACGAAGGCTTTTTGAGATAGCTCCTAAGTTTGTCCTAAACAGTTCGTAGATGTGTGATTGCATAGTCTTTAACTTTCCTTATTAGTAATACTTGTATTTACATGCAACAATCATCGTGCATTTTATATATATATATATATTGCACAAAGTGTCGTGTACTTTCTTCTATGTAGCAATTTTAAATCGTACGAATTGAAAATTGGAAAATTTATTTTGAATTTATCAAAATCGCTTTTAAAATAACTTGCACTTGTATTTTTATATGAAAAAGAATATATTTATGAAAATTGAAATATTAAGAAAAATATATTTTGATTATTATCAGAAGCGAAGTTAGCCTCTGATTAAAGATTAAAAGGCAATAGAATCAATAAGATTCGAGGACTTGAGGAGCCCAGCAGTACAGGGATTCTGTAACTTTAATTGATAGTATCGATATCATTATGCAATTTTTTTTATATAACATCTTATATAATATATAACGATAATATAACAATCTGACACTGGTTTAGTTTTCACTGAAATCTGCAATTTGCTTTCTGTATTTTGATGTAGATCAAATTTAGAGTATCATTTCCATTAGAAATTGAAATCTTGTGGATTAATGCGGGAGCTTCTGAAATGAGCACATTAAGTGCATTTCCACCGACTTGAAATTGATTTTATGTTGTATTAAATGCTTCGGTGGAAACTAGATCACTGTCGAGGGTTACAAAATCCCAATACTGGATCTAAACATCCAATTGAGTTTGTATGTCCAAGGATCCATTCGTAATTTTAAAATATAATGTAAATTTCTTCAAGAAATTACCAAGCCTGTAAATACATCGATCAACAAAAGGCAAAGTCCGCAGCGTCATTTTCGCTACTAACATGGTAACATCTTTTTTTTCCTCCATGGACGCTGCTCATAATCACGGACCTCGTGTCGACGATGGACCATCGACCACCCCCGGGCAAAACCGATCGATAACAAACCGATCTCTAATACCAAACTCACATCGTCTCGGCCATCACTCATCCGCAAAATTGCCATCTTTCTTGACAACTCTCCCCCTCATCGATTCCCTCGGTGGCTCCATCGACCACGGGTGTAATCGTCTGATTGATTTACATAAAACTGGTCATGATCGCGATCTGCGGTAAGGAGCCAGACTCCTCGGCTGAGGAGGACGAGGGAGTCGACGAGTCGGAGAATCAAGAGGAGGGCTCCCTCGGACGCCACGGTGGTCACACCACGAGAAACGGCCTCGCATCCGCAACGCTTCCTGTACGAGTCACATCTCGTCTCTCGGTAACGCGCACCAACCTTCCCCCCTCATCACCGCAACAACTACAACCACAACACAATGCTCTGCAGCAATAGTCTTCGAACCGTAGTCGCCGAAGCATCTTCGCATCTTCGAGATCGCTCGCTTTTACGATATAAATTTATGATATCTCGCGAGTTTTATTACTCGATTCATAGTATATGACGAAATTATATGGGAATTATATGATGTATAAATCACTCTTTAGAAAAATTATTTATTTAACTTCACACAAAAGACGATATCCTATGATTACTGTCCATTAGAACCAACATACATATATATCTTTTGTATAATTGGAGAAAGAAAATTAAAGAAAATAATATATTGCAACTTCGTGGTGTTTTATATGTTTTATATGTTATAAACGTTTGATGCAAGTGGAAAAAATCATAAAATTTATTATGCCATGATACAAAGTAATATTGGAAGTATATGTGAAGTTAAATAATTATTTATAAAATGTAATTTGTGAACATTGAATTCTATCCAATTGAGTACACTCTATCTAATTGATAATGTCTATCAACACTAATTATTTATCATTATCATGCTCGCAGCTTTTAAATTATTTATTAACCTTAATGTTATTTAAATTTTTGATGGAAACTTTCTAATAAAGAAACATAAAAAAATCTTGTTTTCTAAGAGAATGTGAGGTGAATTCGGTTTCTTAAAATTTTAAAATTCTATCTCGGATGATTTCAAAATTACAATATAAAATTAAAAAATAATCTTAATTATCTTTGCAGAATTCGATTTCAGAAAATTTTTGCTATCGCTGAGTTTGAATATAGTCTGTATAAATTCAAATAAATAGTAATTTTCAATGAAGAAGCTGTAGTGTTATAATTAGTTATTTTTGAAAGTCAATTTGAAAATCAATCAGGAAATCTGTTTGTGTAACATAGATGAGCTTCAAATAAAATGAAACTTGAAGTTACTTAGTAATTAAAAATTCTATAAAACTAAGTTTTACGAGTTTTAATATATCTAAAAAAATTCTGTCCACCTTATTGGATTCGCTATTTTTTTTTTACTTTAGATTCGAATAAAACATTATCCTATAAAAGTTTCATAAAAATCGAATGAGCAGTTTATAAAATAAAAGAAGGTGTGACTTCAAATAAGATCTCCCGTATATAAAGGATTAAATAACTATTTTGAGATGTTATTTTCAAGATTGATAAAAATGATGTGTAGTTTGAATTGCAAAAGATTTTCTTGATCTGCATGAATTTTGGGGATTCAATGTCTAAAGCTTTTCTTGCACAAAAGGAGCGTTCGCTACCTTTCATCTTTTCTTTATTACAAGTGAAAAATATCAGCTTTTCTCAAAGTGCCCATCCACCAGAGCACCGCTAATCACTAATGTTTCTTTTCACCCATTTCGCACTCGCTTGAATTCGACGGGATCTCGACAGGTTGATATCTCGGCGAGTTAGCTGAACTGGCAACTTAGCGGATATCTAGTAGACGACCAGCGAGAACTTGCCACACGGCATTCTTTCATTTTCGTTCGCGGAAATGCTTAGTTTCGTGAAACGGAATGGAAGATCGCTCAGCGCGATTGCTCTATACCGTGACTGGATCAAAAACCGTGTCGTTATGTACAGTGATCGATATGTAAAAGGAACGCGCGGGCGTGATTAACGGGCGGATCGATGTGAACCGTTTTCTTATCTCTTGCGTCCTGAACGTATCTGGCGGAATATATTGGCAAAAAGATGTATTATACACCCGGCTTCGAAGGAAGCACCATTTTATTATTTTTCATTTGCAGCACTTCTTAGATTGTAAGTCGACAAACACTCCTCTCTTCGTTGCACGAAGAAACACCACCAACCTTTTTATTTCAAATTGCTAAACATAATCTGTTTTCTTTATTTTCAGCACTCCACCAGGCCGTCTATTCCAGTGAAAGGTACGTTAACTACGAAGATTCTTTCGATCCTTTGCTATTTCGTTACACTTTGCTAAAGCGGCATCGTTATCGGTGAAATCGTGACGCTTACAATAAATTCCGCGCGTGTGTGGCGATGTCTGTATTTTCGCACTTCGGAAAATTTTCATCATGAAATAGATTTCTTAGCCGCTTTAATTGCGACGGTGTAACACGTGTTTTAATTATACCGCTAAATAAAACGGATATAGAAATCTAACGAAACCAGACTAATTGCATGCGTTTCGCTTACACGCCGTTCCGCTGATCTTTGTTTGAAAAGGGAGATTTGTGAACGCATGGAATAAATTTCCACATGCTTCTTGATTCACGCGCCGATAAGCGTGAATGACTGTCGAACTTTCAGCGTTCGATAAGTCAATTTCGTTGTGGGACACTACGCCTGGTCGAGTGTATGTACGTCGTCTTTTCACCCAGATAAAGTCAAGTAGCAAGGAGCCTTCGCTGCACGTGTATACGGCTGAGCCGTGACTATCGATATTCATGCGCCGTATGCAAGGCAAGGGCAAGGACCTCGATGGAACCTACAGTACGACGTGGTAGACCAAGCTAAAGGGGTGTATTTTGCTGCTGACCCTCCTCTCTCTAGCACTGTTCGATTTACCTCGGCAGTGCGCACCACCCGGTGGAACGTCGCTCTCGTTTGCCTCTCGCGACGAACGGCTTGGTTAACGGCTTTCTTAAAAATCGTCGAGATTTCGTGTATGCCGCGTCTATCATGAGATTCGACCCACTCGCCTATTGCTTCCGAAGGAAAAATAAAATCAGTAATTGCGAAAGTACAGACGTCACTGGCGATGACAATCAGATCCTGACGCTTCGAATCGAAGACGATGCCGGTAATGTGGTGGATCTCTGTTGGAGATTCTGTGATGTCTTTGTTAATATTATTATTATTATTATTATTATTATTATTATACTATTGAATATATAGATTTTCTTTAAAGTATCATACTCTTTAGATTAATGAACTCTCACTCCAAAAGAATTAAAATACTACCATTGAAAAAGAATGAAAAATTTGCACTCTTGAATAAGAGTGGCAGATTTTCTTTTCTTTTTTTTTTTTGAAATTCATTCCAAAGGAAAAAAATCTCATTCCTTTTTGGGGAATCTTACTCCAAAAAAAAAAGAGTGAAACTTTGCCACTGTTATTTAAGAATTCAAATTTATCTTTTTTTTTTAAATAGTGGCAGTTTTAATTCTTTTGGAGTAAGATTTCACTAAAAAAAATTTAGAGAGTAGTACAAACATTTTTTCGCGTTTGCATACGATTATTATATCTTTATAAAATTTTTGTAATTTAGGTTTTGAGTAAACTGGAATAAAATTGGCTTGAAATTAAATCATCGTTCAGCGCAAAAAAACTTTGAAATATGTACCAATGATTTTTTGTTAAATAATATAACTGAAAATGTATGTCTAATAATCTCGCGATTTTATTTTGAATTAAATATAAGTGTAAATCTGAAAGTAAAAGTGATCTCGCACGCTTTACAAAGGAACGGTAAAATGTAATTACATTTAAAACTTGAAAAATTTTTTGTAATTTTACTAAAACTCAGAAACCTAGGTTTTCTTTTTCACTGATATAGTATAGTGATTAGAAATAAAATATCAGATTCGAGGCATCAGCGTGAAAAGAATTGAAAAGATTGAGATAGATCACGCGAGATCAAAGATATAATTTATGTTTTTCTTCTGATTTTAATCTTGACATAGTCAGTTCGATCGCTAAAAATAAAGAGGACAGTGCGAGCACCATTAATCCTCATACTAATATTTCAGCTGGTTCGAATAGGCAATTGTCACGACCAACGGGTCGACCGACGAACATAATGTCGTCGACCACGTCGGTGAACGGTCACGGCGAATCGGTTTCCGGCCTCACAGGACGCCGGGAACTCGAGAATATACCGCCGACACCGACGACAACCGTCACGCAATGCCTGATGACTCCGGTGCAGAACAGACAACAAAAACAAGCGCAGCAGCAACAGCAACAACAGCAGTTGCAACAACAATCCCAGGTAGAGAACGGTCGGGGTAGGCGATCCAATGTCGTCAAGGAGGTCGAGAGATTGAAGAAGAACAGGGAAGAGAGGAGACAACGACAAGCAGAACTTAAGGAGGAAAAGGAAGCGCTAATGAATCTGGATCCAGGCAATCCAAATTGGGAATTCCTTGCCATGATAAGGTTGCTACTGATTCTAAAATATAATATTATTTAAGAAATATCATTTAATATTATATAGAATTACATACCTCGAATAAATTATTAATCTTTGTAAACTTAATGTTTTGTGATTGATAGGAAATATGATGTATCAACTGTATTGTTTAATTGTATTTATTTGTTTAATTTTTACAGAGAATACCAAAACAGCATAGAATTTAGGCCGTTGCGGGAGACTGATGCCGTGGAAGATCATCAGATCACTGTGTGCGTGAGGAAACGTCCACTTAATAAGAAGGAGCACGTGCGCAAGGAGATCGACGTGATCAGCGTGCCTAGCAAGGATCAGATGGTAGTGCATGAGCCAAAGTCTAAAGTAGATCTCACGAAATATCTTGAGAACCAGATCTTCAGATTTGATTATGCGTTCGATGAAACGTGTAACAACGAGATAGTTTACAAGTATACGGCTAAACCGCTGGTGCAAACGATTTTTGAGGGTGGCATGGCCACGTGCTTCGCGTATGGTCAGACCGGCAGCGGCAAGACTCATACAATGGGAGGTGATTTTAATGGCAAAACACAGGATTGCAAGAAGGGCATTTACGCTATGGTTGCCAAAGACGTGTTCAAATGCCTCAAATTAGCCAAGTATCGGCCCCTGAATCTGGTCATTTCCGCTAGCTTCTTTGAAATCTACTCTGGCAAAGTGTTCGATCTTTTGGCGGACAAAGAGAAATTGAGAGTTCTGGAGGATGGCAAACAACAGGTTCGCTTTATTGAAATGAGAAATTTTAATTGGATCTGATCACTAATTAATCATATGTTTAAATAATCACTATTAATTAAAGTTTGTGTCAATTGCTTATGTTCAGTATTACATATTTATTTTTAATTTATTTTGGCACATATATATTGGCTATCTTTCATTATGTATTAGTAAATTCCTAAGTCAATTGGAAATTATTTGATAATGCAATTTGAAAGTTTCTTGTGTTTAATAATAGGTGCAAATAGTCGGACTGACGGAGAAGGTTGTAGAAACTTGCGACGAAGTATTAAAGTTAATACAACACGGAAACAGCGCTAGAACGAGCGGTCAGACTAGCGCTAATTCTAATTCTTCGAGATCGCACGCGGTATTCCAAATAATAGCGCGTATCCCGGGCACACATAAGGTGCACGGAAAGTTCTCACTCATCGATCTTGCTGGTAATGAAAGGGGTGCTGATACATCGTCTGCTAATAGGCAAACTCGTGAGTAATCAATTCTGAACGACAACTGAAATGATTATAATTAATGATCTACGTCTTCTTTAATTTTACTAATGTTACTGAAATTTTTAGGAATGGAAGGTGCAGAGATCAATAAATCTCTATTAGCGTTAAAAGAATGTATACGCGCATTAAGCCGTAAGGGTACGCATTTGCCTTTTAGAGCAAGCAAGCTGACACAAGTATTAAGGGACAGTTTTATTGGTGAAAAATCGAAAACTTGCATGGTAAGTTGTTTCATAGTTATATTATCATGAAATAAAGATATCAAAAGAAAAATAGGTAATTTATCAGATGTTATTCGTTTATAGATAGCGATGATTAGTCCCGGAATGAGTTCCTGCGAGCATTCCCTAAATACATTGAGATATGCGGATCGAGTGAAAGAATTGGCGGCAACTGATCCTACCGAAATAAAAGCTTCACCGACTGATGATGACCGAGGAATGAAGATCGAGGAACAGGGAAACAATAGTGTATTGTCGGATAGCGATTTAGCGCAGCTTCGATCTCTCAATGTAAGCGATTCTCTATAAACTCATAACAATATATTATAAAATTCAACAATTATAAATCGAATAATATCGAATAGTAATTAAATATTCATTAATGTTAAGAAAAAAATTATGTATCTAAATGTAATGAAAATGATTTACTTCTTCACAGGAAGGTGAACTTTCGCAAGATTTGTACACTTTCCATGAGGCAGTATCAGCTCTGCAAATGCTTGAAGAAGAAGTATTGGATACGCACAAACTGGTCATGGATAATACGACTAAATTCCTTAACGACGCGCACAGTGTGTTCAGCGCGACTCATGAAGTGGATTATGACCAAGAAGGTACGACAAATTTATTTTTGTTTGCACTTTTGTTTACATTTTTCTATTGGTTTTCCGTTACTGCTTTAATCTCTTACACTATATTGTGCTGGACGGTGCACTTTTGTGAAGAACGTAATACACAATTTCGACGTGTCTCTTCCATGTGTCACAGAAGTATGTCTTCTTTCTTTTCGAGAAAAATTTTCAAATATGAAAAATTATATATTTAATATTTAATGGGGCTTCTAGCATCAGATTTTCGTGGTAAAAATTCACAGACATCATGTGGCGATAAGCATCAAATCTTCTTAAGTGACGATTCATGTTGCTTTTGTTGAGATTATTCCATCAGTAACTTATAGTAAAAACTTAAAAAGTACGAAACGTTGTACTTGCCGGTATCACAGTGCATCGCATTTTATAACAGATACGCGCAGTAAGACTAAGGCAAATTCGATCGTCACGTTAAATCATCACCGGAGAGACAGCAGCCCGGCAAACGCGATGATAGTGATAAGTGACGACACGGACAGCGACACGCAGACTTTAAACACATTGGAAGTAAATACATCCGCGGAGAATTCATTGATGTCTTGCTGGAACAATGAGATGGAGTTCGGAAATAATTTCAGTTCGAATGACATTGAGAAGGACTCGAATGTTCTTCCTCGCACGCCTGTCAGACCCATTATCAAGAAGAAAAGCATGACAACCGGTCAAAATGCTAGAAAGAATTCAATTAAAAGCACGCCTACAGAACGTTCCATTCAAAGATTCAATCAAAGTCAACGGATCAAAGGATCCATTAGTAATAAGAAGAAGACTCAGAAATATCATTGGTCTGGTACATTTCGTATTAAAACAAGCCCTAAAGATACGCATTGTAATACTTATTATTCGTCTCATAAAGATAAATTATACGACGTGAAAAATCAACTAACGAATTATAATTATTACTACGAGGACTTCGCGAAAAAAAAATCTGCGAGTAAAGAAGATATTTTTAACCCGAACAAATTCGACTCTCAAACTATTGACGATTCGTGGGAGAAATGGACCGACAGCAATGCTAGCTGCCGGTCTTATATTGACATTTGCGTTAATGATTGTAAAAGATGTATTAATTTTAAAGACTACGATATCGATCAAGATAACTGCGGATTGCCGGCAACATTTAATATTTTAAAATGGAGAAACATGACGGATAAAAGCGATAAGAATAAGAACACACATGATGTTGACTCGCGAACAGACAATAGTATTATTTTATATTCTCAACATGATATCAGTAATGAGGAAAATAGTAATCTTTGCAATGCCAAAGAATTGGTCGAGTCTTCGACTAATGTTAAATCAAATATTAGAAAAACAATTAATGATAAGAAGAACTCTGCTATTCAATTAGATTGCTATAAAATTTGGTATTCTTTGCTATCTTTCTTAAAAAACATTATTTTATTTTTGCTGCTGCCAACAGCATATATTATCTTTTTTATTTATGTACAAAAGAAAGAGGATAAAAAACAGGATAACATATGATTATCTACATAAAACATATGAATTAATTCTTATTGTATATTTTTATATGTGTATGTTATTCATAGAAAAAAGAGAATGATCAACAAAGAGAATGATAATGCTAATGAGAGCCGACACAGTTGATTGTGTATAATCTATATATATAAATCATTAATTACAGACATTTCGATCTTAAAATTGGATCCTCAATATGAATAACAAAGATTATTTATTATATTTATTATTATAACAATGTGTCTATACTTGCGTCTTGAGAGCATGTGAGAAATTGTCTTTCTTACACGGACTTTGATATTTGTTATTCATACATTGAGAATGACCCAATTTTAGGATCGAAATTTACATCTGTAATTGATAATTAACACACACA
>Ga0157364_1006999_pt1 | contig 11643 bp, 5 predicted proteins | sample AttsexASBM2_FD_111476 | JGI IMG/M metagenome (GOLD analysis project Ga0157364, IMG submission 111476) | Fungus gardens microbial communities from leaf cutter ant in Ribeirão Preto, State of São Paulo, Brazil - Atta sexdens ASBM2 | ecosystem: Host-associated > Fungi > Mycelium > Unclassified ...
AATTGTGCAAATTCATTTAGCCATTCATGAGATATTAGCAGACAAAGCTTTTACAGCTACTGATAGCCTGATATCTCAGTTATTCATTGCCACTTTTGTACATCCTACATATGTGCAGATAGCCCTTATTTGGGGCTTTCCAGTGCAACTTAGTTTGTGAAAATTGGTCCACTTGTTGTAGAGATACAAGCTGAATGAAGTTTGTGACAGAATTTCAGTTTAGCTCCCAGAGTCAGCTTAATAGTATGGTCTCATTGGCAGTGTTCAGGAAGTACATCAAAATTGTTCTTGGAAAATACCAATTCAAATTTTCTAACATGAGATAGAAGTGCCTAATTAATTCTTTCCACAGCCTGTGTCTGTTTTTGAGTTATAGAGAGTCTTTGAAAGTGAGTGGTCACAGTATAGAAGTTTAGAGAAGAGTATTTGAGGATCAGCCAGGTCATGTAAAAATAATTAGCTAGTTCTTCTTCATATTCTATGAATATGTCTGGGAAAGGTCTTTTATCTTTGGATTTATCAGTTAGAACAGATAAGAGGTTTGAGCAACACATATTTAGAGCATGTATTCTTAACTTTTCTGTTTCCATTGCATTTTGACAACCTGAGCAGTAATTAAGACAAAAAGTCATAAATACTTCTTCTTTCTACTATTTCATCTCCAGATTATATTGCTTAAGCCAGATAAACCCAAGGATGAGATCTTGTTTCCCTAGACTAGAGACTGTAAGAAAATTCTGTTTAGTATGTGTCTTGTAATAGAGAATTATACTATTATCTTTGACTTTAAGTCACAGAAATCTAGATTTCTTAAATCACAGTATACTTTAATTCTTAACCACTTTGGGTTTGCAAACTATATAGTCAACTTCTTTTCTGACTATCTTGTAGGTAGATCAATTTAATACTCTTGAAACTCCTTTCTTAGTACCTGCAATATAAATGTAAGTGTGTATTATAACTTAAGACCAAGGGTTTAGTCAAAAAAGGAAACTGATATTGCTTTAGCACAAAAGAACTCTGTAAGGTTCTTAGTATAAGTGTATCTACTTTATATACCTCTGGTACATTGTTTATATATACTTATATCTAGCCTACTCTAAATATTATAAGTCTATGTAAATAAAGTCAGTATATCTTTTATAATATATGACATCACCCTTTTGCTATGTCACATGACTATGTGACAATAACTATAATATGTATAACCTACTGGTTATAGTCATCACACCTTTGTCATGTTATCTTATCTAAGTTCTAAATAAAAGATAAAGGAGAAAAGAAAAGAGATAGAAGAGTCCAAGTAAAAAATAGGAAATACTTTCAATAAGAGACTAGAACTGAAAAGGAAAAAGTCCACTGTCTTTGATTCTGACAGTGTAGGGCAAGATTCTATATTGTCTCTTATTCTTTTGATATTCTATATTATACCTCTTATAATGAAACCTACTCTTTTGGCTCTAACATCACTACCAAAGCCTATAGGGCTTTAGACCACAGACTGAATACTGCTAACAAAGCCCATAACATTTACTTCCTTGATCTGAGGCCAAATACTGCCATCAAAGCCTACAGTGCTTGATTTCCCAACTTTACTATCCTTTGTTGCTAACTTTGAGTTCAATCTCAACTATTATCCCAGTTACCTTTTATCCATTACTAATAAAAACCTTTCTTTCTTTCTAGGCTAATATTCTAGATATTTCCATCAGAAACATTTCTGGTTATACTATTTTCATCATTCCTTCTCAAGTAAGCTGATCTAGAAGATTAGAATATATTTCATAGCCATATAAAATGTCTGTTGTCTCCAGAAACATTACTTTGTTCCTTTAGATTCTTCTGGAGATTGTGAAAAGTCCATAAAAACCTATAGACTCCACTAGTCACTCTGACACCTTTTATTTAAATTTTTGAAATCAAAGCTCAAGGTCTCAATTTAAGTATTTCTATTCTCTTGTTTATAGATAATAGTTTTCTAATCTCTTAGGGAAAAATTTATAATACAACTCTGCTAGAGCTTTACAATAGCTATAAAGTAGTTACAAACTTGATAATTTTATTTAGTTTAATTATGGAATATGACAAGTTGGAGATTTTTCATTTTTCTAGAATGATTCTAATATAGAGCTAGACCTCCTAGCAATTGGTACTCTTACTCTCAAGTCTAAGATATACTGGAAATACTTGGGTTTTCATTTTGATTGGTATTTGTTCTTTAAGAAATATGTTCATTATTACTTCACCAAGGTATTATCTACAGTCAAACCAATGAACATACTTGAAAATTCAACTAGAGGCCCTCTCTCACTCCAGAAACAGCATCTTTATCACTTATGTGTTTTTTCAATTATTACTTATGGTTTTTGACTCTGATTCTTGTTAGAACTTCTACCAAAGTACAGATATTGCTTTTAGCAGCTATATAATACAAGACTATTCTTTAAATCCTTGGTGTATTTTTGATTTTACCTACTGGTGAAATTGAGGCTCTAACAGATCTCATTCCCATTTATCTTCATCTCAAGAATATCAGAATCAAAGACAGTGGATTTTATTTATTTCTTCTTTTTTCTTTTTTCTTTCTCCATTTTAACTTGGGTGAGAGTTTAGCATAACATCACATGTGACTGTTACAACTGTCACACAGCATGATAAAAGTGTAATATCTATCATAAGGTGATCACATATGTCATAATCATAGTCATATCATCATATGATATAGAGAAAAGCATTAAAGAGTTTAAAACAAATGATGTCATACAATATAGTTACCACATGTTAATTGTGTATATAATACATGGCTTTTAAGATAGGTTAGATGTAGTCATATACAGACCATTAGCCTAGCATATGTAAAAAAGATACTTTGTATTAGGAATTCTATTGAGTTCTCTTATGTTAACCCAATACAAGGTTCTTCTTTTATCTTAACTCTAAGACTTAACTTGTAATAAAGAAGCTGGTTAAGCAATTTTGTCTTAGAACTACTACTCTTTTCTCTCAGCATATACTAATGTCTTTACTTAGTACTAAAAACTCAAAGATTGCTTGCTCTCATCTACAATCACTTGTTTTTTTTAAATATCCAGTATGCTTATTCAGAGGGCTTTCTTTTGAATACTGAAGCATCACTTCTCAATTTTACTAAACACTTCAATCCTTTTGATAATGAGGTTACTTCAGATTGTAAATTGTTTAACAACTTCTCTGATTTCATTTTCTTACACCCTTGCAATTGCTCAAGTCATAGTAGTTACAAATTTCATCTGGAGTCTCTTGATTATTTATGTCTTGAGGTTTCTTCCTCTTTTTCCACTCTTATTATTGTTATTAATATAAGTACTATACTCTCCAAGAATATTGTTATGATCTCAGAACCTTAAAGTGGGTCAAGAAAAGAAACCTTGTATAGGGTTTACACAAGAGAACTTAATAGAGAACTCTATACAGGATTGTCTACCTTATATACTAAAAGGCCCTAGTCTATGCTAATAATAAATACTCCTACTCTAATGTCTATGTCTTAACCATGAGTATGCCATGTATTTTCCATGAGGTAAACATACTATTAACATGCTTCATTCTCCTTGAGTTTTGTCAAGATTGAAGAATGTAGACTTAGTTTTTCCTCATTTTCTTTTCTTATTTTATTTTCTTTTTGATTTATCTTTCATTTTTCCATTTTTAAAACTCTAGGGTTAGGGTTAGAAGTGATCAGTCACACCATCACATCAGTTACATCTGATAGTATGGTCATAATATTGATCATGGAACTTAAAAGAAGGAAGTAGAAGGTTCTGGAACAAAATGATGTCATATAATATGGACACCATATGTTGATCTCATGCTTTACACATAGCCATTTAGGGTAGGGTGCACAGTAGTTAGCACAGACAATCTGTAGAAGTATATAAGGTAGACTGTTTTGTAAAGAGCTCTCTATCAAGTTCTCTTGTATTTACTCTAATATAAGAGTTTGTTCTTTTATTCCACTCTAAGAATTTAAGATCATAACAAGTCTATGCCTCTGATGTCACCTCATATGATATATTATGTAGCTGTAGTTACATGTCTCTTCATTATTCATAAGAAGTAGAAATATGAGTAAAAGTAAAAGAAAGAAAAGGAAAAGAAAGATAAAAGAATATTAGAAAAATGTTAAGTCTAAGGTTCACAACTCTGACAAATATATAGACTGTTTCTGCTGTATATTTCTAAAAACTAAAACAATAGATATTGTTCTCTAAAGCTCCAGCTAGTTGAATAACTACTCCTAATGCTGAGCTGTTGGTCTATGTAAGATCTTATCTAACCTACTCTAAAAACTATATATTATTCATAAGGTTAACATATAATAAACATGCTATATAATGTCATTATTTTAGAACTTTTTATACTCTTCTATGTGACATGTGATTGTGTGGCTGTGACTGTGACATAGTGTCACATTTGTGTGATAGTTTGTAATAGTCAAGTATAATATTATACTATTCTAACTCTAAATCCCAAAATAAATAAATAAATAAAAATAAAAATAAAAAAAACAAAGTCTACCATCTTCAACTCTAATACTTATACCAACTAGTTTATAATAACATAACTAATACTAGAGTAGCTGCTAAACTTTATTTAGCAACTTCTATTAACTCTCTTTACTTTAAGAGTATTCTTTTATATATTGTGGTAACTACTAATTAAAATAATCAATAGTATACTTAAGTAGTCTTATAAAGCAAGAGTCTTGTGAAGATTATAAGAGAACTTAACAAAAAGTTCCTAATATATTCTTATATGTTATGAATCAAGGCTTTTAGGATTGGACAATGAAGTAACCTTGTATAGGGTTTACACAAGAGAACTCAATAGAAAACTCGGTACAGGGTAGTCTACCTTTATATACTAGATCCTCATGGTCTGTGCTAGCTATTTCTAACCTACCCTAAACAACCATGTGTTAGCCATGAGGTTCCCATGTGGTATGATGTCATTCTTCTAAAACTCTCTCTGTACCACATAACCCCTGCCATTTCTAACCTGTCCTACATGCTAAAAATAGAATAAGAAGAGAGTAGGATAGAAGAGAAAATAGGAGGAAAGGAAATGAAATGAAACAAAACTTAAGTCCACTTTCTGCAATCTTGACATTATACTATATATACTACTAATACATAGTCTATACTAATGATAAGTAATTCTATCCTAAGATCCATGTATTATCCATAAGTATATTATGAGATTAGCATACTATAGATATATACCTTGATATTATTTGAGTCTTTTCCACAATATTCTAGATAGAAAATAAAAGAAAAAGAGAAATCAAATCAAAGAAAATAGATAAAAGAAAAATGAAATCAAAATAAAATATAAGGATTCAAGTGTACCATAACATCATGTTTAGATGCTTGGAAGACATTCTTTAATCATTCTACTATTCAAAAGCACTATTTTTTTACTCTCAGAAGTAAGAATCACAAACTCTTTTAGTCTAGCTGTTATAACTTAGGTTTAAGTGTTAAGACAAAAGGTATACTTGTGTATTGAGTGGCACAAGATAACTCAATAGAGTTCTTACTACAGGATAATATACTTTTAGAAGTTAGTCTGTATGCTTCTAACCTATCCTAAAACTATGACTAAGTTTTTCTAGTAATTTTTATAATATTCTACTAAATTACATGACAGTGTGATAGTGACAGTGACATGATGTCACATTCCTTAGTTAAGTCCAAAAAAAAAAATAAGAAAACTAAACTATAAAAGAAAAAATAAATTATAAAAAATAAAAAATATTTAAATCTACTTGGAAGATTTTTGACACCTGCTACTTGAAGAGTAGTAGTTAGCTCCTTTATATTAGTCAGCCAATCACATTATATATCAGAATAGCTAGGGCTATTCTTAGCCATACTTTTATTAGAGAATATAAACAATACTTTTTCTCTATAGAGTATATCTAATGTCTGTATAACTATTGCTAGGTGGAAATATGTTGGTATATCTCTACAAACTGTCCCAGGTTTGCTTAGTCTCTTAATTGATCTATCTCTATTAATTAAGGATTTTGTCTACTTTTTGAAGAAGTATTTAAGTACCTCTGTCTTTTCTCCTCAAAAATGATCTTCTTCTTCTTCTAAGTCTCTATGAGCATATTATAGATACTTTGGATACTAACAATTTTCTTTTCCTTTTATCTAATTTTTGAATTGAATATTTCTTTTTCTTTTTCTTTTAATTATTTTGGATGATAAAGAGGTATGTGATACTGAAGTCACATGACATGTCACATGATATGACGTTATAGGCCTAGAACATGGTAAAAGAATCTGGAAGATGATATTAAGGCATATAGATGCAATATAGTAGCCTTGAGTAAGACATGAGGCAAACATAAGGATAAAGCATAGATATAAGAGCAGGTATAATTATTAGTAGTATTAACCAGGTATAGTCTATATAAATAGAACTCTAATACAGCAGAGACTTCTTGTCGAGTTCTCTTGTGATTCCCACTTGATATTCTCCTGAGAGATTTACTATCTGTCCAATCATTTGTTGTTATGATAAGTGGTTGCCACAACAGAGCACTCAAATGGTTTGCTTTTTTATTTCTATAAATGGTTTTATTAGTTTTATCTCTCTCATAGTTTCTTTTGACTTTGTATTTTTAGTATGATAAGTTTGTTTGTGGACTTTAATATATAATTAGTAGATTGGTTACAAACAATCTTTATATAGATTTCTTCTTGATTTCTATTGATTTTGATAGGATCTTTATCTATGAAAAAGGTTTCTGTCTTCTAAGGAAAATTTATAGGCTATTTGTTGTAGATAGTCTGTTATAGACTGCAATTGAGTATCATGTTGTAAATTATTGGCCAAAAAAATGTTTCTCACTAATAACAAGAGATCACATCAAAGTCTTGGAAATTCATAATATCATGTCTGATTCAGACCAGAAAGGTCAATCTAAATTGAATATAATGACTAAAGAAATATTTAGAAAATAGGTAATAATTCCTATGAGTATGAACAATATGGAGAGAGTTATGGCTCAATCCAATACATATGTGGCAAATATCAATAAATTGCTGAAAGATATTAAATCAGAAATCTGTTCTGATTTTATCTACTCTGATAACAGAGGAATTGTCATTACAACAAACAAGATAACTTTTGCTTCTGATATGAACACTATAGAAAAGTATATGAAGAATTTGAATGATGTGGATTTGAACAAAGTTATAATCCCTAGACTTCCTCAATCTAAATCATATCTAAAAATTTTAGGTATCTCTTACTTTATTAATGATACTAATATTTCTATTACAACAGATATTATGAAAACAGTAATTAAAAGTACTCACATTTTTATGACACTGTTCTAGCATTCCATTACTGAATTATCAAGGCTTTCTCCAAATCTAACATGGCTGTGATTTGAGTTGATATTTGAGACTTTCAAAGCAGTTCCAAAGCAAAAAACCTTATTAATAGATGCTTTAATGTTAGTCAACACATTGCAACTGTTTAAGAAACAAATATGAATTCCAGTGTTTCTCAATACAAGAATTTCTGGAAATAGGAACATATAACTTTTTCATATTATATACATAAGTCTAAATACATCAAATGTAATAGACTCTATAAAGTCAAACATCATAGAGAGATGGCATGGTGCTGTAAAGCAAATTTCAAAACTAATCTGTGCTTAGACACTAACATTTTTCTTAATTTAATATTTATTTTATTTTGATTTTCTTTTTTCTTTTGATTTTATTGGATGATGAAGAGGTATGTAACTGCATCACATGATACATCACATAATGTGATATTATAGGTCTAGAATATAGTAGAAGAGACTAGAACAATAATATTAGGAAATATGTTCATCTTATGGTAATGATGTGGTAGACTCATAGACAATATGTGTACTTTAGGATAGGACTATTTATTATTAGCATGAACCATGTATGTATCATATAAATAGGATATTAATTCATCAGAGGCTCTTTGTCAAGTTCTCTTGTAATTTCTATGAAATACTTTACCTATAAGTTTACTTAATATGCTATAGTTGTTCTTAGACTAGTGGTTGCCACAACATAACCTTCTTAGACTCAAGACTAAAAAGGGCAAACTGTGCCCTCACACTTTTAAGTGTATTAATTGCAAAGAAGAATACTAAGTAGATAGCATTGTATACTTTTTCTAAAGATATTGACTTAACAAAAAATGGCATTCTAAGAAGTATCAAGAGCTCTATAAAGAAAGAAGGAAATTAATTTGCTCAGTTGTAAGTAGAGCAAGTTAATGATTTTAGAAAATTTAAAAATCTTTTCTCAGAACATTTAAAAGAATCATCTCTTAACTAATATTATTTTAGAAAATAATAAAAATCTTGACATTATATTTATTTAGAAACTACCATAGTCCATCATTTGGACTATTCCAAGCTTGATATTTAAAGAAGACAAAGAAATCATAGATGCTTCCAATCACACTTCATGGATCATGATCAATACATTAACTTTCAACTACTTAATGAAATCACTTCATGACCTCAATCTGAGTGGCTGCTCTTTTCTAAAGCTAAGGTTACTGATACTATTAAAAAATGGAGTAGTTTGACCATGCTAGAACCTAACCATATCTCCTGGAATTATCTTAAGATTTTAGTGACTAATATTAAATACATCACAAATTTTGTCAACATAGCCAATTCATGTATCAATTTTAGCTATTAGCTATTGCATTTCAAGAAATCAACATTGATCACTATCTCAAAACCAAATAAACTAGCATATAATTCTCCTAAAAATTTCTGCCCTATTATTCTTCTTAATATACTAAAAAAACTTATAGAGAAAGCCATCAGTGAAAAACTTCAAATCCACTCCATTATCTCAAATTTTGTTCATCTAAACCAATTAGAAGATATTAAACAACATTCTACTCTTAACACCAGATTATATCTTACCCATCTAATACATATAGAGTGGATAAAAGATCTATTGAACAAAGCTAGATTCAATACAAGAATTTCCACTTTCTTTTCTAACTATTCAATTAACAGACAAACCTAATATGTTTGGAACAATTTTGTCTCTCCTTTCTTTAGAGCAGATGTAGGTATAAGACAAAGATCAGCTCTTTCCTCTATTTTATCAGCATTATATATCATCTCTATCTTTCATATTTTCAAGACAAGAACTAATATGCTCCCATTTCTGTTTCTACTCTTTCTTTTGTCAACAATAGTCTTTTCATTTTTTAGGAAAAAAATTATGAAAAATCAAATGCAAACCTATTTTGTAGTTATAGTATTGTTTCTTCTTTTTTTGACAATTTGGTCTTATGATTGAACATAACAAATCTGAAGTCTTCTATTTTTCTAGGGTAACAAAGAACTATAAACCCCTTCCTTTGGACCTTGGATCTTTAGAAGGATACCTTTTTCAACCTAAAGAAAAGTGGAGATACTTAGGATTTATTTTTGACAGAAAATTAACTTTCCATCAACACATTCATTTCTATATCAACAAAGTCTTGTCTACCATCAAGGATATGAAAATGTTGGAGAATCCCACCAAAGAGTTGTTATTGATGCATAAACAGCTACTTTATAAAATGTACATTATTGTCAGAATTATAGATAGTGGACTCTATTTTATTTTTATTTTATTTTTATTTTTATCAGAATCTAATGGTAAGACAGTTAATTTTTCACTCTTACCACTATCTTGTATGGTAGTGTCCAGTAGTGAATTAGCAAATAAAGAACCCAAACTATATAATTTCAACATTTTATCTACAATAAATTGTTCTATTCCAGAAAATAGTCATATTTCTTTCTTCTCTTTAATCTCTCCTGTTAGGTTTTTAAGAGATACTACATTTAATGTATCTATATCTAACATAGACTATGCTGAGTGAACTACTCTAATAGCATCGCTTCTTTCCTCTTATCACCATCTTGAATGGTAACGCCTATTGGAAATATAGTGAATAAATTTCTTTCTTCTACTTTCAGCTCTTTAACAATGCCTAAGTCGCAAGCTTCAGCATCACCAACTGTGTTTCCTTCAAACGGCACAGGGATGAACAATGCTACAGGACAAGAACCTACTAACAACTGTGAGGTAAAAGGGAGAACCCCCACCACCGCTTTTAATCTCTCCAGAGAATCTTCAATGGCATCCTCTGGATGGGCAACACCATACTGTGATAGAATGTATGATAGGATGGATTGTGACTCCACAAGCAGAGATATGGCTCCTAAATTGTCCTACGAGACAGAACAGGAGAAAGTATTATGGACTAGCAAGGTGGCTAATCTCCAATATCCCACAAGAACTATGAATGGTAACAACGAGGCATCCCCAACACATGTACACCACAAGGACAGCATCATTAATATACAGCTGCCTTACGACCCACATGCTCCCACAGAGCCAAACCTTTGGAGTGGATCATTCTATCCTATTTCACTTCATGGTTCAATCGAGCACTTTGCGTCGGATTTGAAGAGCATCAAAGACTCTTTAAATTTCATGTCAAAATATATTGCTAACAAACAGGTCAACGGTAAGGAAGTCAATGATCTCAAGGATTTTGATGGCATGAGAGATGCTATTTGGAATTTCATATCATCAGTATATGAGGCTAAATGGGACACCTTCCATACGGACAACAAAGCTAACACCCTTAGAGCAAAAATATTGTCTAAATTCACTCCAAGAGTCATGCCCAACAGCAACAGGAAGGAAATTGCAAAACAAGTTCCCATGTCAATTGAGAAAGCACCTCCGGCTCCTCCTCCTCTGCTTCCGGCAAAATCCAAAAGTGAGGTTAACACAATCTCAAAATATTTCAAAGGTAACAAAACAATGACCAACCATATAAAGTCGACCAAATCATATGCTCAAGCTTCAAGACAAACAGCAAGCACCTCAGATGTGCTCAAGATCAAGGAATCCTTTCCAGTCTTGAACACCAAACAAATCGACGGGGTCAATAACATCGTCAAAGGCAACCCCAACCCCAAACCACATATTCAGATGACCACAAAAGGACCATCTAGGAAACAAGTAATTGTCCCCATGAGCAATAATAACACTATCTTCTTCACTAAGAACTCCATGTTATATGTCGCTCACATTAACAAACTTCTCAGAAATGCCAAGTCGGATATTGCGGTAGACTTCATCAGATCTGACCCAATTAGCCCAGTAATTGTCACCAACAAAGTCGCTAACCAATCCAATCTCCAAATTATAAGCCAATTGTCACAAACTTCATTCAGCTTGTATCTCCACAACTAGTAGACCTATTTTCACAAACCAAGTTGTGCTGGAAAGCCCCAAATGAAGGCTATCCGCATATGTGCAGGATGTACAAAAGCAACAACAAACGACTGAGATATCAGGACATCAGTAGCTGTAAAAGCTTTGTCTGCTAATATCTCACGAACGGCTGAACAGATTCGCACGATTAAACTTGCGTTGGGAAGCGCTCATCAATCTGTTTCCAACGATATATGATACATCTCAAAGCAATAAGTATTGGTAGAGATACAAGCATATCAATGTAGTGACATAATTAGTTACCTTCTAAAATTAGCCTGACAGCTGCTATGAC
>Ga0157364_1007000_pt1 | contig 11642 bp, 6 predicted proteins | sample AttsexASBM2_FD_111476 | JGI IMG/M metagenome (GOLD analysis project Ga0157364, IMG submission 111476) | Fungus gardens microbial communities from leaf cutter ant in Ribeirão Preto, State of São Paulo, Brazil - Atta sexdens ASBM2 | ecosystem: Host-associated > Fungi > Mycelium > Unclassified ...
CCAGAGGACTGAACAATTTACATATCGTCTCGCACGTGCATATTAACCTTTAACGATACAACCGATGTAATGTACATTCAATAACAATTTCATCATTTAAAACAGAAAGAGAGAGAGAGAGAGAGGGATTCGAAGAGAGAAAAAAAAGCAAGGACACCGAATTGTGCAATTTTGCGGAACTATTGCGCAATGATACATGTAACAATCATATTTTTTCAACGAGATACGAGAACGAATGTGTCGCTACGTTTATATATGTCGGATGTGCGCCGATATAACACAGGTCAAACATATTCAGAAGCGACGATTTATAGTGAGATACGAGCGAGAGCGTAACGAAAGAGGGTGGCTTTTTTTCCAACGCGGGAACGCAGAAGGTATCCTCTCTCTCGATTACAATCAGGACAATCCGCGAGAGAGTGGGGAGGATTACGGATAAAAGACGCCGTCAGCAATAAAGAAGTAGCTGTATAATCTTATTCGAGCCGAGGGTATAATGTACTTACAATTAGGTATCCCTTCACGTTGTATTTGCTTTCATTGCTCTTTCTCTCTTTCTCTCTCCTCTTCGTCTTTCTACTTCTTACTCTCTCGCTCCTCTTCTTTCTCCAAACAAAAATTTCTCCTCTCTCTCTTTCATGCTCAGTAACCACCCCATGTATCCTACCATTTATGCTTTAATCAGCGATGCAGTCGAGGTTAAGGGATCTTCCCTGATGTGATGACCCCCCCCTAGGAACTTCCATCGTCTCTTTCGCCCTTCTGTGTACATTATATATATATATATACACGTTATATACGTACTGGCAGAAAGGGAATACAAGGGAGACGGGTCAGATTCAACTCCTCGGGTGGAAATTTCCTTGCTCTCGTTAGAAAAACTTGAGGAGAGAAGAAAGCGTCCCTCCTTAGGAAGAATAAATAAACGTAACAGCGAAGAACGGCAAGATACAACTGGAGACGAAGTTGATGGAGTGGCGTCTGAGAAATCAGTTATTATAATTAAACCATCCTGATTATTATCCCGGTTGCGTTTACCGTCGAAGCGAGTCGATCGGAAGATCGGCGCGCGTTCGACACGCCCATTAATTCGCTCTCGAGCACGTAAGTGGATCTTTAACTCCTCGAGCTGAACACGATCAGCACGATGCGATGGTCAGCAGCGTTCGTTCAGATCGAGCATTTACCGCGAGGAGTTGTGAGGGACGAAGACAGCAGTTTTACATCCGGTATCGTCATGCCGATCATGCGGGATTAGCGACTGTATGTACGATGCGCGCGCGACGATACCGTCGTGTAATTACCCTGTTTTCCACGCTCGAACGAGCGCTTGTTCTTTCTTACTTCTTACTAGACTTCGGTATGCCCCCGAAGATATACGTATGTCCCTTCATCTTGGCAATGACGATGACGACGACGTCGACGACGACGATTCATCCAACCTGTGTTCGTAATACACTGCTCGCTATGGGTCACGCTTCGCTCGTTTTGGCCGTTTCGCTACGCTCCACGGCACAATAAATCATCTCGCGGAACCGTTCGACCGGAAACCGATTTCGTACGCTCTGCGCTCTCGTCGTTGTCGATGACGATGACGACGACGACGACGACGACGATGACGACGACGACGTTGAGCCGCCTGCGGCGATATATTTGATGTTCCTACCGAGCGAGAAATAATTTTTCTCTCCTCGATTCGGCGTGGAACGACCGCGAAACAAATTTCTTGGCTACCCGCCAAAGATCACCGAGGAAAGCGCGGTTTACTCCTCTTTATTCGTCGAGTATCTCGTCTGACGTAATACACATCGCATGACAAATGCGAGAACTTTTTAAGTCGATTGCCTTTTACCTCATGCTCGAAAGTTGCTGGATAAAAAAATCTTTTAATCTTTATTAACTTGCAAATACGATATTATAAGATTATTTTACCATATAAAAAGATATCTAAAAAGAATACTTATGACATTTACATAAAGAAAGTTTATTTAGAGAGAATTATACATACAAGAAAAAATTAATTTAATGATTAATTTAATGATTCAATCCTCTGTTTGCAATTTGATCTTTATTGTTCTGCTATTGGAATCAATAGTCTCCTCCGTTTTTAAAATATTTATAGCAAAACGTTGTATATATTTTTAATTTTTTTAAACCGCTTAATCACATATCAATATTCCAAAAATATTTTTTAATTTAAGAAACTTCTAGATATAAAAAGCATAGATTTCATTACATTATTTTTTTTGCGTTAATATAATTTTAAAATATTTCATAAATTGTACGTCTTAAATTTTAAATAATACTTTTACAATGTAATAATTCAAATATTAATTTAATATTCTATCTTTTCATATTTGACCTTAAAAAATTTCACTTGTAGCGCGCGCCAATGGCTTCCCCTTCGACGAATTTTTGAATCTGTCAATGAGACACAGACTCGATAGAAAAATTCTGAAATCCATGGATCAGATAGAAATGCAATATTTGCAAACACATATATCTAGCTGTTCACCGTTGTAACCATTCGATAGTCATCTGCTGGTTCGCTGTATAAACCTCCCAGTCCCCCAATAATAAATTCCGAACCATATATACAGAGAAAGGGTATAGGTTTATGGTTTTGTGTACGCGCGAGGACTGAAAGAAGTGCGAGAGAACCTTTTTGTCGCCGAAGGGTTCGCGATGAAGGAAGGCGAACCAAGGCGAATGCCGAAATCGGCGAGAGGCGACGAGCAAGAAAAGCGGTGCGTTCGATCGTAAAAACTCCTCGTCGTCGCTTTGATTTCCCCCTTTCGTAGAATCACGCGGCAGATTTTCCATAAGCGTTTGAAGCGGTTACAGTTAGGTCTTATACGCACGCCTGAATATTTAATAAAGAAATTTGGCGCAGGGACTGACGTGCCGTTATATGCCTTTGGAAATTGGTTAGCGGAAATTGCAGTGCAACGTCTGCTGTGCATCGTTACTTTAAGTATCATACTTACGTGTATTATACATACGCGATGTACATGTAGAAAAGCGGAAGAGGAATCGCGAGCCGTTGCTCGAACGATAGCTATCCTCAACAATCGATACCGACCGGCGTCGGTTTAGTTTTACAAATATAACATGGATTGCGACGCGAAAAAGAGAGACGGAGAAAGGAGGTTGCAACGAATGAAGCGAATGGCACGAACAACATGGTCCTCGTCTCGTCGGTAGCGGCAACGACGTCGGCCAATCCGGTCAGAGCGAAACCGGCCGAGCGATTAAAACGCCGCCACGGCGAGCCACGGCGCGTCTCGTCTCGTTTCGTCTCATCTCGCCTCGCCGGTGGATAGCGGAGGTCCGAGAGCTCTTCCCGAGGGTTAATTAAAACCTCTCTAATTATTTATAAACAGTCATTTCTTTTTGCCGCCTGATAATAAACGCGTAATGCCCGCGCCGCCAGCGGATTGGTCTACGCCCGCCAACGGCGTCGTCCGATTGGCGGAGGCGGCTGACGATCCCATTCGAGTCCGCGCGGACTTGACCCGTCCGTTCGTCTTCGTCGCTCTCTCACGACTCTCTCGTAGTGCTCAGGCGTCGCTTTCGCTCTCGTCTCCGCCGCTCGTAGACGAGCGCTCGAGCGGGCTCGGTCTACCGGCGCGTAATCTGTAAATCCTCGAGCGTGGAGAGAGAGAGAGAGAGAGAATGTACAAGTACGGTAAGTTGCTCGAATCCTCATTCTCTTCTCTCCACCTTCTCTCTTACTCACCACTGCTTTACTTCCTTCCTTCGCGGCGCGCACCTCGGTCTTCGTCTTCGTGTCCCGCTGTGTGGCGGCACATCCTTCCGTTCTTCCGCCGCATTTCGCGACCGACCCTCTTCACCTCTTCATCCTTCGCGAGGATGATTCTACCCCCGCTGTACTCTCTCTCTCTCTCTCTCTCTCTCTCTCTCTCTCTCTCTCTCCCTCCCTCCCTCCCTCCCTCTCTTTCTCTCACAACTTTGAGAGAGTAGGTAGTGGTGATGGTGGTGGTGCCTACTCAAAGTAGGAAGAAGGGGATTTCTTTCAGCACCGACAAAAACTTCGCCTCTCTGCCCAATATTGATTCGCGCTCTAATCCGTCGAGAAAGAGAGACCTCCTCTCCCCCGCCCTTCTTTCGTGGGGTTTCTCCCCTTGCGTTCTTTCCTCTTCTCTTTCGGGTTTTCCGTCGTCGTTTTCGTCATCTCCTTACATCGACAAAATAAACCATCGCCGATAGCCTGTGGTATATAAGTAATAACCTCGCTCGAAAAGCGGAGAGAGAAAGAGAAAGAGAGAGATGGTATCGGAAGGACGGCATCTGGCGAAAGGACGTGTGCAACGACAAGGGGTCTCTCAGAGAGGAAATACAACGCCGTAATTTAGTAGTTATGGATATCGGTCCGATATCCGAACCCGACGACCTTAATTCGATAGGATTGCGGGGGCCGGACTTTTTCAATTAGTGCGTATCCCTTTGTTCTGTCCGAGTATTTATCCCGCTTTTATTTCCATTCTACCAGGATATTCCTTTCCACGTTACTCGTTAGCCGAGGAAAAATAATGAATTTTCTGGACTATATGACTATATATGAGAAATATAGATCTATGAAATCTCAATCGGAGATCCTCTATCGCCATGATTCGTGTAAGACAAATTTCTTGAATATTGCGGTCAAAGACGTTTATTATATTTTAACTTGTTGGCGTTTTATAAAACTTGGCTAATAATCCTCGGCTTTGATCACATTGGGCTATTAAGATGAGGCGATACAAATTGCGCGGTCCAATTTAATAATCCATGAGAATCGCATCTTTCTCTTTCATGGCAGTTTCGTTCCCATCGTAATTCTCACTGCAGCTGGTAATACAAATTTAAAGGAACAACAACGGCATCTCGTCGTTTCAGAAGAAGAAGAAAGGAAGCGAAGGTAAGAAACAGGAAGAAAAAAGAGAAAAGAAAGAAGAAAGGAACAAGAAGGAAATGGAAAAGGATCGTGGTGCGCGCAAGCAATGAAAAATAATAGCGGGCCACCGCCCTCGTCGTTTTCCTCTTACACCCTGAGGAGGGAAAAAAAAAAATTGCAAAGAAGCGGGAGAGACAGAGATAGGAAGGAAAGCTCGGCGCCGTGCCCTTTAATCTTCGCCTTTAAGTCACGAACCGTTTCGCGACTTTAGCGCGAAATGAAAAATTCATTTCCACTGAGACGATGACACGAGATATGCCAGCTCTCCCGCCCTTTTCTCTTTCTCTCTCTTCTTCCATCGTTTTTCCATCCACTTCTTAATGTTCCGCCTGTCACCGTCGTGGAATTCATTACGGGCAGAGTTGCAAAGAGCACGATCATCTGGAAACCGTTCGATTCGCGTAATTCGCATAAGCTCAATTCTACGCGAACGAATTTTTCGCTCTCGTCTACCGATAATGGCACACGTTCTCGCTTCGCAGGAAATATGTCCCTCCAAAAAAGAGACATTTCTCAAGTGTCCGCGCGGAGTCATTAGAAATTTAGACATTCAGCTAATAAAGACCGAGTATATAGTTCCACCTTTCGCGCGGACTGTTTTACGTAAGAAAGTTGATACTAATTATTTCCCACGCGCGGAGGCAATTGCTTCGTGTCTCGCGATTTTATCGGCTACCTGGATCACTATATTTTCCTCGGCGCGACCACCGCGATGTGTAGTGTGTACTATTGCGCCGCTCTTTCGCCATACACACACGTCGCGATTTGCATGCGACGGATGGCGTTATGCGCCAGATAACGAGCGTATTGCAGCGGGCGTCGCATACGCGAGCATTAATATAACGCGGCCGCGCGATATGTGGCGCGCATGGAGGTCGATTCGTGTCGACTTTTGCACGCAGGAAAGTTTAACACGCGGACACACACACACACACACACACACACACACACACACACACACACAGAGAGAGAGAGAGAGAGAGAGAGGGAGAGAGAGAGAGAGAGAGAAAGATCCGCATTTAAATGCGGACGTGTGGCGTGGTTACTTTAGTCGAATCGCGCCCGCTTATCACGAAATAATCTCGTTAATAATCATTCTTTCTGTCGTTGTGACACGCAATGTTGAGAAAAAAACAACACATATATAAATAAAGAATAAATTAAAGTGGAATAGAGGATGTACTCTTATATAAGAAATAAAAAGTGTAAGAAATTTTAGTAACCGTTGTAAAGAAAGAGAAAACCTAGATACATAAATTTTCTCGCTTCATTTAGTGCGAGAAAAATAAGGTATAAGAATAGATTTGAATGAAAAATAACGGAGATAAGCGTAATATAATAAAGAGCGGAGTACTGTATTAAATAAATTTGTATCAAATAAATCATAGTAAGAAAGCGAGAGGAAAAAAAAAGAAAAAGGAAAAGAGAATCTCGCGGACGACTAACAATCGTGTCAGAGAGGCGAAATAATTAGTACCGGTCTGAACCCTCGTCTGATCGTCCGCTCTGAGTTGCACGCTCGCACGGTGCTGTCTTATGCAGATGCAGATTCCAGGCGGAACGTATTAACGTCAGGTACCTACAAACTTGCCCTCGCCACCGCGCGCGCGTACCTTCGCGCGTGCATATGGCTTTAATGGATGTAATACATAACCGCGCGCGCCCGTCTACTCGGCGAGAGGGTATCGATACCGGCACATACGTGTATACTAATGTATACATGCGCGCGCGAGCGCGCGCACCCGTGTATATGTATCTTTGACGTTTCTCTAATAACTCCGCGAGCAAGAAGGGGGGCTATATCGAGTCGCGTCGTGTAAAGCGATTGCTTCGTTGGATCGCCGCCGGCGGGGCCGAACAGACCGCCGGACCGTTTAATTTCCAGGTTACGAGCTACGGCGCTGTACTTACTAAATTTCACGGATCATTAGTAGCCGAGTTATAATTAGGAGGTGATTCTCTCTCGTCGAGCGCTCGTGCATGTTATTATTAGCTCCGATATAGGCACACGTGTGTTCGCGTCGTGCCGCGCGTTCGTGATTTCATCGCGTAAACTCGATACCGAGATGTGTCTCGGAAAGCGCGCGAATTAAAGGAAGAGTACCTTCAGTTAAGATAATAGTTATTACGGAGGAGGCTTACCTTCTCTCTTTCTATCACTCTCTCTCTCTCTCTCCTCTTCCTCTTGCATCTCTGTTGCGCGAGCATCCTTCGCTTGCGGTTAACCCGAACCTCGCACCTCTCGCCGCCGTCCTGAAAACCGCCTTAAACGCGAGGGCGTGTGTACGCGTCGGTATCGAATTTCGATTCCAATGCTCGATTGCCTGTACACTCCCCGACATCCCCAACTTGGCGGCTAGAGTTTCTCGAGAATCTCTCGTTATTTACTGTCATCCGGTCCGGCTACTTCTTCCTTTCTCTCTCTTTCTCTCTCTCTCTCTCTCTCTCTCTCTCTTTCTCTGTCTCTCTCTGTCTCTATCTCTGTCCTTGGTACACGTGCAGGATCGACCGGACAACGGATACTCTACCGAGAAACCGAGGAAGGAAGATGGCTCTTGAAAGAGGCTCAGTGAAAAGAGCTGTTTCCTCTTTTCTACAGATGTCAAATTATCTTTAACTTAATGAGACATTTTTCATAGAGTTACTGTGAAGGAAAAAATTTATAAAAAGCGGCTTATATACTTCTTTAATGGCGTAATGATGATTTGACGAAAGATATATAGGGTGTCAAATCACAATATTTTTCACATAATTCAAAAATTGTGAAGAATATTTTTAATGTTTTGCAGCATAATAAACTATACAATTTCTCTTTCTTATGTAACTGTTTTATAATTTTTTTGCATTATTACGTTTTAAATTAGGGTTTTTAACAAGAGCTTGCAAATTAATGAACGATTTATAAAACTCAAAATCGTACTTCCATTAAAATCATTTGCATATTTAATGAAATTCTTCATTTAAAACATTATAATAATGCAAAAAAATTTTTAATGATATGAAAAAGGGATTGTATTTTAAAATATTGTTAAAAAATTAAGAATATTCTTGATAATGTTTGAAACACATGTTAATTTTAATAAATAATTTCAGAATTTTCTATATGGAACAAAATAAATACTTTACAGATTTACATTTTATATTTTTGCATAATAATAAATGGAATAAAAAATGTATAAGAAATGTAAGAATGTTACGCAAGTACGATTTAGGAAATTAGAATATTTTATAAAACTTTATTTATTTAACAAAAAAAAGAACGTGAAGGGAACACTTTAATCCTATTAATCTTATTAATTCTAATGACATTCTATAATCACGACAAGTTATCAAAACATAAGTTTAATTTACATTTTCTGCAATTCTGCTATGAAATACATACGAAAAATATAATAGCGACGTTTTTTATTTACGTAAATAACAATATTGTCATGTTACAAGTGTAACGCAGCAGCGTTGCAGTATCATGTATAATTCTCAAATAATGTAAGAGTACAATATAATAATTGAATTTTTAGGTGAAGTAGCAAGATTTAGGAGCCAGTACGATTTTAATCTTATCCTAGGTTTATAAACAACAAGAAACACTTTAAATTGTTTTACGAACAATTATAAAAATTTTCCAGTTAATAACTTTCTTCGAAAGATCAGATTATAGATCTTAAATTCCACCGGTGCGTTTTAACGGCGATTTATCGACTTCTATATCGAGAGGCTTTGCGCATCAGCGGAGCGACCCTTTTCTCCTCTCGCTTGATCGGAGATAAACGGCGCATTGTCTTAGTACTCCATCCGGGAGGATCGCTGGCCGCTTGTAGGTAACGACGATCATTCTTACGGGCACACCCCGTATGCAGATAGGCAAAGTGCGCGAGTGTGCACCGGATAGGCCATTATGCTCGCCCCAAGGAACTTGCTGGTGGAGCGTAAGTCCGCCTGTTGGTGCCTACACTAGCTCCGTATTATTATTCCAAGTGACAAGCCATTGTCGCGACGAGAGCGGACGTTTTCCGATCGTTATCGCGGGCGCAGAGCGAAAGTGCCACCGACAGGCGGGCGGTCGTTGTTCCGTAGAAAGTCAGTAGCGCGTTAAACGGTCCCTGTCATCCCACGAGAATACAGATGTTCGTTAGTTCAAGGCACATTCCTTAACGAATCAATAATCGCAAATAATTCTTTGCCCGTCATGATTACGGTTTATATCCGTGCACGTTGATGGACATTCGCGCTGGGAAACTGTTTGCTTCGAAGAAAAAAAAAATCCCAATTGCAAAATAATTGTTATTTCAATTTAACGAGTGACGCGTTATCTCAACCGTGTGATGCGACTCTTGTTCGAACTTGGTAAATGCCTGTCGACCGAAACGACTTTGACGAAATACGTCGTAACAAAAGAAGTGAAACGCATTGTGAAAAAAGGTGAACAATCTGTCAGTGAAATAGATTGTATACAGATAAAATGAGGAAAAAATGAGAGCGGGAGAATGAGAAGAGAAAGAAAGAGAGAGAAAGAGAGAGAGAGAGAGAGAGAGAGAGAGAGGAGAGAGAGAGGGAGAGACAGCGAGCGGAAAAAAGACTTGTGGAAAAAAGCGGTAAATTAGCAGGCTTACGTTACTCGGCAGCGTCCATTACACTTACCTAGCGGGCTGTTATTAAGTCACCGCCCGTCGCGATGCAATGGTTACAGACGACCTCCCGCGCTTGTGGATAATAATGACGCCACGACTTGAATCGGGATAATAATAGCGCAATAGACCATACGATAGTTAACTGGGAAAAAAAGAGGGGATGGAAGTCGTTGGGGAAAAAAGTAAGAGCGTGTGCTAGAAGAGGGGGGCACGAGCCGGAATCGTGTTGCTAATGTCGAACCGTGAAGTGAAGTCGATAGTTCGAGAGGATGAGGCAGGGAGACCGATGCTCGATGACGCGGCAGTCACGGTCCCCTCAATCGGGGCGATTTGTTTACTCCGTAAACACGAGTCCGATCGAAGAGGGTCCGCCGTCTGTCGCGTACAGCGACGTCCGTTTGCGATTTTACAAGTGCTAATTGTCAGCACCGGTTACTAAACTTTACGTAATGATATTCTTCCTGTCTCGTAAAAAAAAAAGAATTCTTTTACACTTTGCGGTTTTTCGTATAATTTTCATTAAGGCTGTTATGTGTCACATCTTTATGCATTACCAAACATATAAAAATTTTATAAATTCTTTCTTTGTTATATCGGAATTTGTTATATCTGTGTAAATTGAATATAGTTCTCTTATTGCTTAAATAGGTTTAAAAATTACTTAACTTTTTGTTTGCCTCGATTCTTAAAATCACGTTTTGTGTCCTAGTTATTTATAAATTTCAGATCGAGCATTACGAATTAAATCAAATTTCTTATATGTATATAAAAATAAATATTCATGCTAAAATTCACTTGATCTATTTACTTGTTTAAAAATTTTTCATCTAAAACTGCAGCAAAATATGGTTATTTTGCTGCATAAATTATAAACTAAATTATTTGTTATTTTTGCATTTTCAGGACGTATTTATAATAAAAATTTTTTTCTATTAGTTAATATTGGCATTTTTTGGCTGATACTTTTAGCTATTGCACAACTAAAATATCCTTAAGAAAAATCGACTTTTTATATATAAATTTAAAAATTATATATATGATCAAAATTTAACGCCGTCAATAAGATTACCATAAGAAATTCTTCATTGCTTTTGGCTCTAGATTGAGCAACAAAACTTACGTGAAGTATACTTATATAGCTCGCGATTTTATGGCTATTCGGTACTTTAATACGTAAACGACATTGAGCGCTACACGAATTTTTAATTATACGTGCGCGCATTTACGATAACGCACGCCAGTGCATTGTAATGTCAGTGGTATAAACGTTTAACGGGAGTAGTCATCGATAAACGACCATCGACATCGTTTGCGACTTCAGTGTCGTAACATTGAGAGTACGAGGTCGGTTAACGCCGACAGACTGCCGACGCAGCTTTCGAACGGATAATTATTCGTCACGCATGCCCGACCACGTTAATCGTCCCGCGCCTTACGGCTTTTGACCAGCTTACGACCTCGTATACACAGGCCGGAGAAGTATGTCTCTCGAGTTGGAATCGCAAAAGCGGATTACGTACTCTCCCAGGCTACACATAATTCATGCTCTCAACTGTCTCGAGGCTAAGCTACGTCGATTATATTCACGTATATCTCGCTTGAAGAGATAACTTCCGGCGTTTTTGGCATCACTAGGTCTCCCTCGCTCATAATCACAAGCTGCAATATACACAACGAGCGAGTCTCCAGGGTACAGACTCGAGGTCTCTCTACATGTACCGACGACGAATCTAGTTGTCTAGTCGCCGCCGCAATTGCGTCTAATTAGCCGCTCGGCCGCGCGCGGAATTGAATTTCAATCGTCGTAATTCCCCGATTCGCTTCGTGCGTGCGTACGTGCGTGCGTGCGTGCAACGTTTCGCATTGCACGAAAGTGCCACGGTTAGTGCAAGGGTAGATGGATGAAGGAAGAATGGAAGTACAGAAAGAAGGATGAGCGAGCGAAGGAACAAACGGATTGAGAGAAGGAAGAAGAAGAAGAAGAAGAAGAAGAAGCGAATCTCGTCATTGACTCGCCGGCCTTTTACGGTTCCCCTCCGGCACGGGTCGTTACAGAC
>Ga0157364_1007001_pt1 | contig 11642 bp, 6 predicted proteins | sample AttsexASBM2_FD_111476 | JGI IMG/M metagenome (GOLD analysis project Ga0157364, IMG submission 111476) | Fungus gardens microbial communities from leaf cutter ant in Ribeirão Preto, State of São Paulo, Brazil - Atta sexdens ASBM2 | ecosystem: Host-associated > Fungi > Mycelium > Unclassified ...
AAAAAAGCAATCACAATTTAAAAAATTAGTTAATTTATTATATTATTCTGGGCTTTTACTTGAATTAATTTTTAAATTTACTATTTAAGATATTTTCTTGATTCTAACATTTTTTTATATCAATTTTTCACGCAAATGTAATGTCTTTTAATAAAATAAATAAAATTCTTCCTTGAAAAAATTGAACTTCCACAGTTGTTGTGTGTGGAAAATTTATCACTTCAAAATGTGCTCACACATCGTTGCTGATACAGGGTTACGTTATTCACAGAAATTATTTTCTATCCTGTCGAGGTTTGCGATAATGAAATGCATACAATAATTCGTACCATTTGAGTGGCGAAGTTCGATGGTCCTATGTCATCATATTCTTCGCTATCGGTGTTCTCATCGTTTTCCTTTGGAGCATGGCATGTAGCGATCGCGACGGGTTTGTCATTTGGAAAAGTCGTTTTTGTCCCGTGATTGCTCCACAGAAAGCTGCAGTTGGCCTGTGGCAGTGCCGCAGGAGAAGATTCGCAGACCGGCTCGTACGTTTCTTCCGGCAAATCGGCCTGATTCCTAGCGATTTTCACCACCTGGCTGGACTCCAAAACTTTCGCCGCCTGTGAGTCCCTTGAGAAATCGCTCTGTATCTCCGCATATTTTGTTCGATCACTTTTATCTGTAAAGGGTTCCATCATCAGAATTTTATTTTATGAGAGAATTTTTTCTTAGTTTACCTTAAAAATATAATAGTTTTGGGACAACATTGTATTTCCAAGAATTTTATGTAAATTTTTCTCATTAATAAAACTACAATAAAATATAAAATAAGTTTGATTTTATTGAAATGCACGGTAAAAATCTTTAAAATATTGTATTATACCATAACTACTACATTTTTTTAGGGTGATTTTTTTTTTTAAAAGATAAGTCTCTCCGTAAATATTATTGAATGTATGTAATCAGAAAAGTTATTTTGTATGAACAAACACAGATAGCACCTGCTCTCGTATTTTATAAAGACGTTTCAGAACACTATATGTAATTTTAGAAGCTGGAGATACAAGAATAATGAAGAAGGTTTGTATAGATATGTATACTTGCGTTTAACCTCGTTTCTGAGTTACAGACAATTTTGTAATTCAATAATTCGAAATTATACTAGCTGAATTTATATTATAAACTGAATAGTATAACCGATTTCATTCATTCATCAGCTAATACTTATTATCAATATTCCACATCTCACTGATCATTTGTAAATACTTTCATAATATTCATGAATAAGTTTGTAATGAGAATTATTGAGATATAAAATTGTCTGATGTAGCTTGGATACAAAGGCAAATAAGATTAATATTTATTCAAATATTTATTCGTTTTTTATCATTCAATTCATTTTGGAAGATAGATCTATATGTTTTGAAATACTCTCTATGTTTGATTTTTTTTTAATCATACTGTTTACGAACTTTATCGCAGTGGCTTTATCGCAGCTCCTCCTAGAAATGTTAAATATAATTATATATATACATAAATAATTTCTTAATATAAAACATGCAATTAATACTTTTATTAAGTATTTTTGAAACACAATTTGATAATTAATTCATAATATCTGTATTTAAACAATATTTTAAAATCTTTGAAAAATGAAACAATATAATCAATCATAAAATAATATTAATAATATTCTTTTATAATATTCTTTACTTTTTTAAATATTGTTATAACAACTATTAATTTTATTATTGGGGATAGAATTATTATACATTTGCTCAATGCTTTCGATTATCCGATTAAACAGCAATACATGCATGTATAGATCAAACATAATTGCGCAAATCAAAGCCGCACTTGAGCAAGGCGATATTTACATAAATTCTTTCACGATTATCGAACTCAAAGAAATCTGACGATGTATCAAGAGAACGTACCTGCGATGCTATCAATGGCTGATTGACTTTGCTTGCTGGAAATGATATCGCCCGCAGGAGACATTCTTGCAGCAACCTTGAGCTGTTCAATGTTTCCATTCTTGCACTGCTTGTTCTTTCTAATAAGTAGAGGCAACGTAGCGCATACCTGCTTATGAGTAATTACGATCTGCTCCAGATCCAATCCGAGAGAGTTCTGAACTAAACTGGGATTCGTAGCAGATGCCACGTGAACAAAGTTCGTAGGCGACGAGATGCTCACGCTCCTCAACTCGTCTCTCGATAGGCTTCTAGTCTTGGCGTATGAGTCCGAAATGTTCGAGAAAGGTGCCGTTTGCAACGATCTCAAGGAACTCAGTGAACTGCTCAGAGCATGTTTCTTTTTCAGCTTTTTCTTCTTCTTCGGCTGTTTCACTAGGTGCCTCGGTACATAGTGCAGTACGTTTCTGGTGAAGCGTCTCTTCTTTTTCTTCTTGTGCCATGACGATACGTCGTCATTCTCGTCACTCGTGATCGATTCCGCGTCTTGGTTCGAGTATTTCACGAAAGAGTTCTCATACGTCTCTTTGATTGCTAGATCGTTTACGGATTGTGATTTTGTGACTGTCTTCGAAGGTATTGGAGAATTTTTCTCGATCTTGTAAATATATGCAATAGATTCGGAAACTGTCTTTTCTGGGACTTCAAAATCGTGCGTGGACGCCTTGTAGTCTGTTATACTAATTTTTTCATAGTCGCTGGAAGTATTAGAGTCTCTTCTTTCGACTGAGCATTTTTCTTTCTCACATTGATTTTCAGTAAGATTGGAATCATCGCGAGAATTCGTCTCCGTTTGTGTATGTATTGAATCGCCATTGTCGCTATGAAAATCCTTAATGTGAGATTCTTCTTTCATAGATGGTCTTGTAGAAAATGGACTTTCTACAGTATTTTTTACGCCTGTCGTATTTATTGATGTCTGAATTTCCTTTTCGAGAGTATCGCATTCGGTTCCGGAATCTAGTATTCTGGTGGCACGAATCGTTGACTGGTTCTCCGTTTTCGTAGAAGAGAAGGTCAGGCATTTGGAGTAACTTTTCCATTGATGACTAGCTCCGGATTTCACCTAATGATGAAACGGGCATAATTAAATGGATGACTAATTGAATCGGTGCAAGCATCTCAAGAGAGAAAGTTACCAAAAAATTAGGAAAAATTTTATTTTATGATAATAATTAAAAAATGAATATTCTTATGTTACTGAGCCGTTCCTAATATTTTTAGAATATAATAATGCAATGCTTCTAAAACAAAATTTATTATTTCTACAATTACAATAGTTATTACATATAAGATTATGTGTTTCGCGGGTTATTATTATATATTATTATTATATATTATATATTATATATTATAATTGTTATTATTAAATTATTAAATGATAATCATAGAATTCGGTAAAAATAGAATTTATTATAACAAACATAGATAATTTTTCTTGTAATAAAATATTTCATTTTATTGCGATAAAGATGCGATATTCATCATATCTAAAGTGAAATTTTGCGGTTTTACGAATAACAATACGTCAATCGTAATCTATAATTTTTCCTGTCAATCATATTTTGTATTCTCATCAAACCGATACGATGTAAGATCAGTGTTATAAGGAAATCGCAATTCTTTCGTAATAAAAAAAAAAACCTTATCATTCAATAAAAAATAGATAGATGTACGTCAACTTGGAAAAGTTTAATTTTACATAACAGATTAATTTTTTGGGTGCGTTTCTTTGCCTAACGGTATATCATAAAGATGTGTACAGTGAAGGATCGAAGTGCTCCATCTTCGTGATTCTTATCTGAAGTGGTAAGTTAGCGTCGTAAAAGCTAACAAGCCACTCCTTCGACTATTAGCATCCTTTTGCTCGTGTATCCGCATGTGCGTATTTCGTGCGTATTCTCACGTACATCTAAGAGAAAACACATGGTTTCTTTTCTTGCAGGAAGCTAAACTCGTTTTTAAATACATATCTAGATTATGCACGAGAGAATAATCGTGTCTCTTTAAATCTTCAAAAAGTTTTTAAAAAATCCATCTTTCATTCCAATCCTGTTAAATTGTATACATTAACAACACTAGCTTTAGAAAATTAATTTTTTCACTTTTCTGATATCGTTAAATCTAAAACAATAAGACATTTATGAAATCACTTTGGGCTAAAAAACTTCTTTTATCTCAATTTTTTTTTTAATTTGCAATAACATATATTTGTATTAAAAATTTTAAATAGTGTATAACCTATTTATATAGTGTAGCATTAAAGGATAAAATTATTTGTTCTGAAGATTGAGATTAATCTGTCTTATATAAAGTTTGTAAGAAAAACGTTTCTAGAATTTATAGATTTTAATTCTTTTTTAAAAATAAAATTTGTATTTCAGGTCTTCCAATGAGAACAATAGAACAATAACAACTCTGTTTACGAAAAATAAACTAAAATTGTATTATACTCATGTGCGCGATTATATTGTCAAGAATTTTCCATAAATAATATAACAATCGATTAACATTTCATTTATCGTGCACTCTTGCCTTAAAAACTTACAACATAATTTCAAATATGTACATCAATATTGACATACCTTATAAGATGGTCGTTTGATTGAAGTTTTTCCATTGACGATTTTTTTTTCTTTCTTGTCCGACTTATCTGCTTGCACCGATACAACATTGTCACTTTCCACGGGAAGCAATTGCAAGGGCAATCTCGTTCGTTTCAAAGCTAAACTATCGAGAGTGGCGTAAACGACCTTGTTAGAAATTAGAGTAGCCTTGCCGTTTCCGTGCAAGAAACTCCGATTGGCAGTGGGTGAAGGGCTCATCTCGTCCCTTTTTTTAAGGGCTCAATCAATTTAGATTCACTCTAATCTTGTAGAAACATCACTTCACACGTTGTTGTTCAATGTTTTTATTTATATATTATTAATTTCTTCTTCAATCTGAAATTTTGAAAAAAAGATTCTCGATTAGTAGTAAGATGTTTTTGTAATTATTTTATCATATTACTTACAGATTGAAAATTTAAATAAAAATAAAATTTCATTTTATTTCACTATTTTTTCTACAATGTCTATATTTTTAGGAAAATTTTTATATTATTTAAAGATTCAACGTTGATATATTGTTCCGTATTCTGTAACTTTTTTTATTAAAAAAAAATATTATTCTTATTTTCCATATATATTTTTTAGTAAATTCAGAAATTGTAAAAATTTTTTTATATTATTTTCTGCAACATTTTTTCCGAATTTTTATATTTTATACTATTGTTTTCAATTAAATATAACTCAAAATGTGCTTTACAGTGTAAACTGTTCTGTTCGCAACAGATATTATTGATGAGTTCGTGTTTCTCAATGTTGTTACGTCTCTCTGGATAGTAGCACAATAGTAATCATATAATTCAAAAGTACAGAAAGAAGAATCATCGCCGCAAATAGTAATCTGGCACGAAAAAGATATAAATAACTATATGTTCAAATGTTTACCGCGAAAATGCTGATAACGCCATTTATATGTGTTCTCTTATCACGAATATCGCTCGTGCATATTATTGTTGATTACGATGTTGCCATTGGCAGCAACAATAGTTATTTATTACGCAATAACTATAATATCTATTTCTATTATTATGTAGTAATTTTTCAGACTTCTCTAAATTTTGTGACATATCGCTCAATTGTTACAACAACGACATAACTAAAAAAACTGCCATTTTTCAGTTTTTTACAAGAAAAAAGAATGAAAATACAAAGAAAAAAAAAGAAGAAATATAATTTAGAAGACCATATTTTGTTCTTCTATAATTAATTATTACACTACTTGAATTGCATTTTAAAATTAATATTGTAAATTTTAGTAATTCAAACTGTTTAATTCAATTTATTATGGAAAACTTTGTTTTTTTTTATTCCGCTGCTGTTGTGACGAATTAACGATACTTGTATTGAATATCTACAAGAAGTATAATTAAGATGAGATTAAGATAATTATTTTATTTTTATAATTAAAATTTGAGATTGCGAGTTAAGCAGATAGGTGAAGAATAAACTGCTTATCACATTTTTTAATTCACAGAAAATAAGGTACTTCGGTTTTATCTTTTTTTTAATAATCTAATCATTAATAATCCTTTATTAGAGGAATTGTCATTCGATTGGATTAAATCTGTTATTGGAGTAAAAATTTACGCCCATTTCTTACTGATTTATTAAATAAATTCAAACTAAATGTATAAAAATCTAGATTAATTCTATTTCTCTTTCATTAGATTTAATTTCTCTGGGGGACAACTGATTGTTTTTAATCGATTGTGTGACAGACTTTATATCATTACTTTAGCTCATTTCAGTTATTGAGTAGATTATTCTTCTAGTTTATTCAGTTATGAAACTAATTTTTGCTTTTATCTCGATTAAGTAGGTTAATTAAAGCCGTTCAGTACTAACTATGACGCAATAAAATTCCAATAAACGAGTCCAAACGACAGTTATCATTTTTTTTAAAATTTGACGATAATTATTAAATAGTTTAATCCTCCATATAATAGTTGCGTGCATCAATAGATATATACAAAACATATTAATAAAAATAGAATGAATAAATAGAATAAATAAATATTTAATGTTTTTGATATTTGAAATATTTGAAATTTATGTTCGCGTTCGATCAAATATCAATTAAAATTTTATCAATTTAAATAAAACATTAGTTATTACATTTTTTTTTCATTTAATCAAACATTCATAATCGCGATTCATAATCGCATGTTTTGCACAAAACAGCTGTGCGACGGCGAGTTATTGTCATGCCGTTACTTCTTAACTGGTCAGTCACGTCACGTCGCGCAAAACTCATCACTTTGCGAAAAGGATGATAATCGCAACGATCGCGGTGCTCGTTTCGCTTGATTTCCCGTCAAAGCTTCACCGCCTTTTCGCTGCGACCTTCTCTAAGAAGTGCGAATCCGTTATGACTGTTATGAGCAAGGAATTTATATCTCACACCTGTACGTACTCCACTAAGCGCGCCGCACGTGCACTCATCCGACGACGAGCGCTACGCAACGCGACGAAACGAAACGTACGATCACGCGGCGCGATGCGCACTGATCGCGCGACGGTCCGGCCAACGTTGACGATCGATCGTCAATGATCGAGCGATCGCGCGCGTGTGCGCGGCGACAATCACGCGGCCGTACTCGCGCCGGATTTTCGGAGTACTCCGTATACGCAAGACCCGCGTATGAGACTCGAGGATTGTCGGTATCGCTCGGTGTTCCTCGGCAAGGCTCGCGCATCAGTACCGTAGTGCATAGATCAGTGATCCATGAATTTCATGGATTCAATGGATTCTCGCGTGCTTCTTTTGAGCGCTCGTATGAATTTGTATAATTTTTTTAAGGAAAGAAATGATAGGTTAATTATAAAAAATAATTTAATGACGCTATTGCTCAAAACATTTAAGTCTTTTCTCATTAAAAAAAAAATGTGTAATAATTAAAAATATCATATTGAGATATCATAGAATTATTAGAATTTTGCAGTAGCTGGCTTAATTAAATATATTAACTTATATTATTAATTTATATAACATTATAAAACATGTGCATAAATATATTATATTTATTATTAATTTTGTAAATAAGGTTTTTATAAATAAATAATATAATTGCAAGATAATTTTACCTTTTCTTTATAACAATATTATTACAGTAAAATAAATTAAAATAATGAACTAATTACATTCATGTTCAAAATGTTGCAAAAGCAAATATTATTGTTCCGGAACTTTAATAATTTTTTTCTTGATCATACTTCCTGTATATAATATATATGTACACGTAATTTGCATACATATACGACGAACGCATTTTCTGTAAAATATTTACACGTCAGATTGTTTATGAAAGTTGCAGTTATTTATTACTGGTTTTGCATAAGATTCTTTACGTATAATGTACAATATTGTTCGTTAAATTTATACGTTAATATATGTGCATTTAATAGAAAAAAAATCAATTGTTGCACTTTACTCGATAAAATAAACCGAATTTTATTCAGTGAATATTTTAATCAAATACATAATAATCTGGTCCCCACTTCTGTCGGTATCGATTGATAACTGCCAATATTAAAAAAAAAAGAAATATGTTTGTTATTAAAATATTTATAATGTTTCATATTCCGCTTTTACTTGTAAATGCAATTTGTTAAAATACATTATTTAAATAAATACATTAACTAATTATTAAATACTTAATATAATACAATAATATATCTAATTTACTTTTGAATATTTAGACAAAATTATATTTCTCGAAATGCAACAATACTTTTTTTTATAATAATATTATTTTTCTTTATTTTTTTATATTAAGTTTATTTTGGATGATCTATAATTTATATTAGATTTTAGCATAAAATTCTATTTAAAATTTTTTTTGTGTGCATATATTTTTATGTATATACATGTGTATTTTAATGTTAATTTTATATACGAAATTTTTTAATTCTTCTTTTTGTTAAGCTTATTAAAATATGAATAGAATTCTATCCTAAAAAAAATTTTGACACAAATTATAGGTAGTTTAAAACAAGTATCATCTTGGTTCTAAAATTTATTTAGAACCATTTATTTATTTTAAGTTCATGATATGAAGAACAATATTTGAGTGAAAGTAACTCGCAGATTTCAAGATAAACTCAAGAAGAAAGAAACATTTTAAATTATTTATAATTATACTTTTACTCTAACCGCGAAATTATTGTACAAAAGCGTAAACGTTCATGTCAAAAATTTCTCTTTCAAATATACTTCCTCTAATAAAACTTTACTTTCTATTAAATATTTGCAGTATGTGTCAGTTACAACTCAATGCATCACTACAGTGACAGATATGCGATTGATGAGAAACAAGAAAACAGCATATAGCGTGTCCAATATCGTTCAGCAGTGTTTCCGCATTCTTTCTTCAAGGATTTCTCCGTTTCGTTCTCGTGCTCGCCCGTTTTCATAATCAAACTTTCTGCTGACTCCCACATATGTAATGAGATTCTTTTGTGCGTTATGCATTCGTCGCATTTTCGCAACATATTATAGCAAAACTTTAAAATTAATTATTCATTTAAATTAATTATAATTATTCATACATCACAGGATTTGCAGCAATATCGTTGCAAAATCTCTGCTGTAGCTTGCTGTAAAGGAATTAATTAAATAGATCTTGCAATGTGAGTTGTAAGGCATTAAAAGACAACTTTAGATACATAACGTTTAATCATTAATGCTCTATATATATATCTGAACGGTAATAAAATATTATACCCGCTTTACTGTCACTTCTCCGAAATATTATTTGCATGATAATATTAATTTCATTTTATATTAATAAATTACGACACAAATCATATAATTTTGAGATATAATAATTATTGAAAAACGATTACAAGTAATAAATCCATGCATAAAAAGTGATTACAATATAAAAACGATTACAAATAAAATATTTCAATTATGGATGTCGTTTATTTGCAAGCATACGTAAATTGCGTAATATTTTTGCGCTTTTTAAGAAGTTATTTAAAGTATTGCAGTGCAAATTCATAAATAGAACTAATTTTTTGCAAAATGTCATAAACCTATACATATAGAGGCGTTCATATGTTATCTGTGCGTGTAAGGTTGAAAACTGTGCGTCAGAGGTAGACAAGAATTCCGACATTCCTGCGCAGGTGAGTCTGCAGTGCTGATGTGGCACATTGGCCCCGTTCGTTCTTCTCCGAACAACACGTGTAAGGACCAGCGAAATTATGATTTCAGAGAAGACTCCTCTTGCAAAGTGGAGCATGATAAAATATGATACGTTCGATCGAGTTATCTGTTACCAAGAGAAAAACAAGAACAAAAACAGACAGTGAATAATATGACAGTGAATATATATTGCGTGCTACTTTTACAAAGTTCATCAGTATTATGTTACGTAAATACCTCTTTAGCTAGAGTTTATTTTTCAAATAAATCTTGAAATTAAGTACATGTTGTATACACGTACACAAGTATCTATTATTTAGAGATTTAGATGAACACTTGAGATGTGCATATCTGTACTTTTTTTATTTCCTATATTATTTAATGTTTGAGATATATATATATATATATATATATATATATATATCTTTGGTATTCTCACAATTTATGGTACACACAATCATTAACTCGTTCGCGTAGATTCGTAGATTACCTATAGTTAGTTCGTTCACATTGTCACGCTATGACTAATTTGGCAACTCATCGAGATATGAATTAATTGCAATTGCGCGACTATCTCCACTTCAATTAAACGATTAAATTATGATATGTGAGACGAGTATTGTTGATATAATGTTGGAAGGCAATGAGATATATGTGCAATCATTGCACATGTATTTAATTGCAATTTTTGTGGACATAAATGTATCCTCACATTTCTTAGCAATTATTAACATTATTAATTTTTGCATATAATGCTTATTTATTTTTTGTCAAATCAAATTTTTTGCAATATTCATCTGTATTATATATAATTTTTTTAATTCTAAAATAATTCAAATTGCCTTTTTTTATGTCTCGATTATAATCTACCTACAGACTTTGAGTCGCGATTAAATCTGTGCACACATACACTGCAAATTCATGTGTGTAAAAAGTGATATATATATATATATATATATCACTTTTTATAATATATATGTGTGTGATTGATTTTCCATACAAAAACAAAATATTATGCTACGTACAAAAATAGACTTACATATTTTAACATAATATAATATTGGTAAGTTAATGTTTCTTTTTAACTGAATAAAGTTAAAGACTTTATAAAATAATAAAGTTAAGTTAAAAGTTTAAGGAATAAAAAAATTAATTTAACGTAAGTCAATATTGAATTAATTTAAGTTAAAACAAAAATTAATTTTGAAAAAAATTATTTTTTAGAAATCAAAATGTTCTAATTTTTCTTAAAATGAGATTCAATAACTACAATATAACTATAATATAGATTATTAGGTAAATTTAATTTTTAATTTTTTTTACATGTAATATAATTTAATAACCATAGACTATGGCTGCATTGAACACTAACGTACTTAAAGCGCGTTAATGGTTTCGGCACACCAGCGTGATTTGCGACTTGCAGATAGGTTTTTAGGTTTTTATTTTTTAATAAGTCTTAAGCCATGAGAAATTGACCAATTACAATCGAATTCAAGAAGAATATATTTGACTGTAATTGGTCAATTTCTTATAACTTAAGGCTTAAAATATTGTAAATCCGGACTAAGACTTATAACATAAGGCATAATCGCATAAACCAAGAGGACTGTATTAGCATCTTAAGAAATTACTTAAGATGGTCTTAAAATATGAATAGATTACGAATATACGCCCTTAGTTTTATTATATCTTATTATTTTTCTAAGATATTTAAAAGAGATAAAAAAATTGTTTAACTTAAAAAAAAGTTAAAAAGTTAACGTTTAAAAGTAACTTAGTTAAGTTAAAATTTAATGCATTTAAAATTAACTAAGTTAAATTAAAAGTTATTAACTTTTTAACTTTTCTTTTTAATTTTTAACGTTTTAGTTATTACCCAAGTATAATATAATTTTCATATGAAAAATCATATGCATATATTAC
>Ga0157364_1007002_pt1 | contig 11641 bp, 4 predicted proteins | sample AttsexASBM2_FD_111476 | JGI IMG/M metagenome (GOLD analysis project Ga0157364, IMG submission 111476) | Fungus gardens microbial communities from leaf cutter ant in Ribeirão Preto, State of São Paulo, Brazil - Atta sexdens ASBM2 | ecosystem: Host-associated > Fungi > Mycelium > Unclassified ...
AAAATATTATTATGTTTCTCTTAAGATTCTGGATTGATGTAAACTCAATTTTTTAAATGTCAATGATCAGTCCATTTTAAGATATAAGTACGCCATAATAATATTTTTCCCTAAACGTACTTGCAAATCTAAAATTGATCATGCCCGCAAGACCCTTATCCTGCCATTTCTTGCATAGGGAACGGCAAATTTTCGTGGCGAGCGTCGACGCGTGTCGGCGGATTGAAATGCACGGTGTCGCACCACAGTTCCAGTACACGACGAGAAATTCTTAAACGGCAGGCCCATAGCGCGCTGCTGCCGCCCAGGAATGTGTATGGAAACGTTACGTTACCACCTTCGTCCTTTATTGTCCGACATGGTGACTGGCGGCGGGTCGCTTTTAGATATATAGACTGTCCGGCCTTACCGCGCGCGAATGTTCACGTTTCCTACGTATACATACGTGCTTGCATGTGCGTCCAACGCGAGTGTGGAAAGATAGATGAGCGCGCATATACGTGTGTGACGCGTGACACGTGTTAATCGTACTCGCTCTGAGGTCCCAACCCTTCCTTTGCACCTTTCCCTCCCCCGCTGATGTCTGACCACGGCCGTGCCAACCGACTACACGCGGTGGACGATAGTCGTGGATGTACGCCGAGGTTTCCGAGGTACACGCACATGGCACGGATGCCTTAGAAATAAGGATATTGTCCTCACCGAACAAACGTTCATAATTTATAAGAAATTTTATACGTATATGTCATGGAAAATATATTCAGTAGATATGAATTTCAGATGTTCTAACTAGGTACTCTCGCGTGATTAATAACGGTACCTAATAAATCGATGAGTGATGTGCGTATTGCATTTTTGTAACGTGCTTAACCGTTCGCCAAGTGCCACAGAATGTAAGTCAAAGAATGAATCACTATTGGTATCGCCAATTGCAAAATGCGATTTGATACTCGACTAGTTCAAACATGAATAGTTGATTGTTTTTCCTTTTGCTGTACGACTAACCGGAGCGTCACCGGACTCGTGCCACGTAAATAAGCCACGACGAGGGCCGGTCCGATCGAAACGATAGAAAACCAAAGCACGTTTCGTATGACACACATGTTGCAACCGATGGAATGCAGGTATTATGCCTCACCAGCATCGACATTTCTTTTGTGAAAATCGTCAGAGAAACGCCGACTGTCATCGATAAATTATACACGTATCTACGACCGACGTTTCTATTAATACACTCTACAAAAATTCAAAAATGTCCTCTCTCAATAACACTGGAAAAAGTCTGGTAATAGTTACCAAATGTATTTTATACAATATTTAATAAATATTACCAAACATCATAATAGTAATTAACCGTTTGGAATATAATGATTAGAAAAGTGAGATATCTAATATTTAGGAAAGTAAAATTATTATTGATAAAATTATAGTTAATTTTAGTTACATTAATATTTTATTGATTTATTTTATCAAAGCTAGTAACTAGACGATTATTATTATACATTATTATTATACTTTTTTTAGTGAACAAATTACAAAAGTCATTCTATTACATTATAAAAAAATCACCATTTACAGAAATTATACTGGTCAGTTTAGTACTAGCCAACAGTAATTAATTCTCTCTCTCTCTCTCTCTCTCTCTCTCTCTCTCTATTAAAAATATTGTTTAGTGCTTTTAATACTTCAAATAAGAAATTAATTACTGTTTTGTATAATAAATTTATCAATATTCAATTGGCCAGCATTAAATTTTTGTAAGAATTGTTTAAAAAATCGAAGATTCTGGGGCAAGGTCACTTCATAAACATGCGAAAAAATATGTCTGAGAAAGTTTCTACTTTCGCGAGATCCGTAATGAAACTGGTATGCGCTAGGTATGCGCGTGGCTAGTTGTATGGTTCCGATGATTGACGGTTTAGAGAAATCGCAGAAATCGGAGGTAGTTGACACTTAGTGGCGCATTGATCATCCATTTGCTGCTGCTGTCCGCCTCCTTCGTACTTGGCGTATTCTTTGGCGAGTGCGCAAGATATACGAGGAAATACGCGAAAGCTTGTCGATGACTTTATCTTTCCATCGTTACGACTGATCTCTCGCGATTGTAGCTCCGTGCGAATACCACATGATATCATAATCAACGGTGCCAACAAAGACTATAGTTTAGGATAATGTTTTAAAACTAATCTACAATATGCTCTTCATTCTTGTTTTTTTGCTTTTTTTCCACTTGTTTTTCTATTTCTTATTCTTTCTTTGTTTTTAACGGCTGAGATAAAAGTTGATGAACTTCGGAATAAAAAACATTCTAATAGACATAAACTGAAAGTAACATAACATCAATATTATAATTTCGTATTCGACAATATAACAGTTATACAGTGTTATATTTGAACGCGAAATTATAATATTGATGTTACGTTATATTTAATTGATGTCAACTGGGATTTGACAAGAAACGTGATTGTCGATAAAATAGTCCGGAAGAGGGGAAAAAGCAAGAAGCAAAGAGCATATTGTAGATTAGCCTTTATCCGTACCGCAACAAAGCGAAGCTTTTGATCGAGCCAAGATAGAGTTAAGACTTAGGTCGCCCACGCATATCTGTTCGCGACGCGATGTTCGTAGCAGTTGCCAGGTTGGCTACCGAGTTGGCTCAAGAAATGCAATTCGCGAGTCCGATCTCTATCAACAGTTTTAAGCTTAGTTGACGGTCTTATTAATCGACATTGTTGTCGGAACATCAATTGTTTTGCAACGATATTATCGCATTATTCGTCAAATATATGAGTTATAGAAGGTATGTATATAGAACGCGAAAATTAGAACGTTAGAAGATTATTATAAATATTATTAAAAATCGAAATTGATATAACTGAATGTGAACAAATAGTTTCACTCTCTGTACTATTAGTATGTAGTGTCTATTGTGGTATGTACTATTAGTTTCTGCTGTCAGAGAAAGTCACAACGTTTTACAACAACATAGTGTCGATTAATAAAAATAATAAAAATTAGAAGAATATGCCTATTACCTGGTGAGACCACATAAATAAAGTTATCCAACCGAAACGTAAATTTTCTGTATTTAATATGAGATTTTTTCTCAAAATTGCAGGTTTTTATTGCTATAAATACAAATTGCAGCCTTAAACAATTTGAATTGTATATGTTAGACTTTTACGCTTTTCAATAAATTAATATTTATTTATTCGAAACATGTATATATTTCTCTTATGTTATATTTATTCGAAACACATATATAATTCTTTCATTTTTAATATACGATTATAAATAAGCTTATAGTTCCGCACTAAGTAAGTTCTGAAAGATTTCACTCGCGTTAAAACGAGATCTCGATCGTGTCCCAGTTTCACTAGCGTTTCAACTAAGGGGCAGCCCACGCGCGATTCGCTACCCGGCGAAACCGCGGAAATCGGAAGAACGCGTTCCGCACGAGTAACGCTCGCCGGCATGCATTTCGCTGTATTAATGCGAGCACGCGCTAACCGGCTACATGCCTATCTATTTATACGCGTTATAGTTATACTTATAATACGCGTTTGTAATTATACTTAATATCATTATATACATTATATGTGCTTTCGATTTTCTGATGATACTTATTAACTAATGCTGCTTAAAGAAGAATGATTTGCATAAGATAAGTTTTCATAAGTAGGCAGTGAAATATTATAAAGTTGAGGTCTTGTTACCGAATGAACATTGGTCGCGTGTACGCGCACGAGCGCGGGTAAAAGCGTGTAGAAGCGTGTACATGATCTTGTATGCAAGCCGCATTCTAGATTTAGCGCGTGTCTCCTCGCTTTCACGTACATTAAGTTAGTACCTTCATTGCAGGAATTCAAAAAATATAAATTTATTTTAAACGTATTTTAATAGACAGAGGTTTAACTCGTCGTATTATATCTAAATAAATAAAATATACGTATTACATTATAGCTAATTAATTTCATATTATTGTTTAACATTTCTCTTTCTTTTATTTCTATACAATAATTTCATTATTTGTTTTGATAGTATAAAATATTATTGAAATTTCGCTAATATTTTTAAGATATTCTTTAACAAAGAAAATAGAGTTGAAGCGAAATTAAAGCTAATGTTGATACAAACAATAGATCTCGAAATGACCAATAACAAGAAATTCGCAATTATACAATTAGTTTTCTAGAAGCGTAACGAAAGAGTGAGGCAACGTAAATGTGCGATTTATGCAAGTTTCCACATAAATTCCGTATATCATTTTAATCGATCAAAAAAACTATATGCGTAGTAAAATTAATAATTTTTGACGCATATTTTACAATTCTATCTCGGCAGCTTTTACCTTTTTTTCAATTTAACGCGAGCAAAAAAAAATCGTCGCAATTGATTGAAACCACCGGATATTGTAACGAACAAATTTATTCGATACGACAGTTGTAAAAATCCAGTGATGTTTTTCTCTACGTAATTGATTAATTGCACAGTATAGTTGAAAGTCACTATTTCAAGAAGGATGTATTATTAAAACTGCATATGATCGTAAAAAGTCTAATTTAAAAAAAATCGATAATAGAATTGATTGATTACGATTCTAATTTTAAAAAATTAATTTTGCATAAATATAATAATTTTAATAAATATAGGGAAAATCATTGTTATTGTTAATATATTATACTGGGAGAAAAATGTTTTGTATTTATGATTATAATAGCAAATAATTATGATTAAAGCTCTATCTTTATAGAGCTCTTATAATTATTTGCAATTTTGCTTAATTTTCATAGTTCTTTTTAAGAAGTAAATTTTTTGGTACTAATACATTATTTTGGTATATAAAATATATATCATATATATATATATATATATATATATATATATATATATATCTATAATTATATATAATTATTACGAATTATTATATAATACAATATTATAATATAATAATTATAAAAATGGGAGGCTTCAATCATAATTATTTTACCATGCAATTATAATCACAAACACGAAACATTTTTTAGTGTTAAAGTCTAATTATATATTTTTTCTTGGACAAAATTTTTTCAGTTCAGATGAAAATCGACTAAGAAATGTTCATATAAAGCTATATTCCAAGATTACGTTATATGTACTATAAATTCTTTGTTTTCAGCACTGGCAATGAATTTTAGAATACCGTCCATATAAACGCCTTTTTTGATCAAAGCAGTGCCTAATAATATTTTTTGTGTAAATTTGAGAGATATTTCAGTTCAAGAAAAATGCGAATTATTTATTCAATCTTGAAACACAGATAGAACAAAGATGGAGACTTAGAACAAATGTGTGATATCATAAATTAAATTAACAATTAAATATCACTGATATTAATGAGCATCTTTAAAACACTGTGAAAAATTTTTTTCTTAGGTTTCGATGGCTGCTGATCAGCATATCAGACGCATGAGAAATAAACGTAATCGAAAAAATGAGCATTCAAAAGTACTGAGATATAGAGACAACTTTGTTATCCTAGACGCTACGACCACCCTATTCGTCCCTGTTGAAAAGTGCGTCGACATGCAAATTCCTAACAGTGGCCAACAATAAGCACCCTTCATGACGCGTAGCGTGGGGGGTTTTTTCGGGGGGAAGTGGAGAAGGGGTTTCAGCTGTGCGGGAGGTGAGAGGGGTGGTGAACACCCTTTCCCGCAGGCACATACACGCGACTCACGTTGACTCGTTCAGAGTAAAAAAGACCGAAGGTGAGGCGTCCCTCTCCATCTTCTCTCCTCTCTTTCTCCATTTCGCTCTCTCACTCGACGGATCATCTGCATATCTAAATAATCGAATGTAGCCATGTGTCGTGGCGCGACAAAGAGAGCGAGACCTACGATGGAAAAGGATGTATGGCGTGTGCGCGCCCGTCTCGTCCGCTGGTAGCCCCGGCGGTTCCCTATTTTGCATTGCAAATACCGTCGCGGTCCCCGGGGTTCCTTGAACCAGATCCGATTGGCTCAGTCAGTACCGCGAATCTAGATCTATCTCTCTTCGTTGGACCTTTAATCCAGCGGACGCGCTTCATTGATTGTCGATTGAAAACCGCCACCTAACCACCACACCTCCCCCTCGACCTCTCCTACTGTCGCTTTTTTTTCTGCATTATCGCGCTTAGCCTCAATACTTCGCATTCTATCTAGCGTGTAGATCCGTAGTCTTGGCTGCGGAAAATCATTTCCATCCCTGCCCATTGTAGGCCGGGATATGTTCGTTCCCGACAGCTGCACTGCTTCGGGAATATATTAATGTGCGTGTTGATAAATGGCAACGCGAAAGAAAGTTAGACGGAAAGTTGGCGCGCGCGCCTCGGGCAGATTTGGATGGATGGTTCTGTGAACGCATCGTTAGATAGCAAAGCCCGATACGTCGTTCTGGCCTATCAGACATCTGTTTGGCATTTTGTCGCGCGTGCCGCGGAGAGAGACTTCGACGAGAGGTGCATTACGATGTTCTCTCGACCGGTCACTATAACGTTAATACCTACGCCTTCAAGGACATGACTGGAATTAAAATCCCCGTGACGACGAAAAACTTCAGAACACGGCACGATGTCTGCGCCCCGTTAAATAGTGACAAGTAATAGTCATGATTGCAACATAGTCCTCAGAAATAAAAATTACAATCTCGTTTATGTATATAAAATTTATAGGATATCACTCACGTACTTCAACGTAATACAACTCAAAAGATTAAGAAAAGAATTAAAGATCTCTTTTTTAACTTGAAATTTATTGAGTAATCAAATAACATATATTGGCAGGAAGAATATATTCTTAATGTGATCGAATCTTTATTTTCGTTTTTTTTTCAATTTTTCTTAAAAAATCATTCTTTTTGAGTTGTGATGATTTTTTAAAAATCTTTTTTAAGTTGTGATTTTGATTTGTATAAATTTAAATTAGTTCATTTTTGACGATTGATAGGGTAATATTTACTTGATTCTTTCATGATAATAATATGAAAATGTTTTTTATTTGTGTCACTTTTAAACTAATAAGAAAGTGATATTATGTTGCACAAAGAACGAAGATAAAGATTTTCAATTAATTCATTCAAATTATTGTATGCTATCGCTCTTGTTATTCAAAATTTTAAGAGAACGACAAAGATACTATTAAAGTACAGTTAGACTTAGTTAGCGGTCGAAACAGGAGCATTGTACATTGCTATCATAAATCTCATCCAATTTCCATTGCTCTTTTAATCCCACGAAAGCGAGCACCGATCGTCAAATGTCACTTTAGTTCGTACTCATTCCATTCTTTTCCGAGAGTCACCCCGTGTGCGACGACAAGCCGTTGTAATCGGCACACGCGCCAATTGGCAGCTGCCATTTCGGTAATGAATCGGCAAGCTGAGATGTCCTCGTTGATTTATCGGCTGATTAGCATACCAGACAAAATCTATGGGGTTGCACGCATTTGCTTACCCCCTACTTCCCCCCCCCCCCATGCATCATCGAATCTTAGTTCAGCTTTGATGTCGAGAACTTGTGAAAAATCATGATTTCAATGACATGTTTTAATAATAATGAAATTAAAATTATTTGATAATAATATATAAAATTTTTTCGTAATTTTTGTATTTCTTTCATAACATTGATTTATATATTTAAATAGTAATACAATTAAAATTATTTGATAAAGTAATTCTTATAATGTGTTATAATCTTTATAATTCTTCTTTCTGTACAATTTTTCTTAATTTATAAAACTTGATTGTAACTTTTAGATATAAATCGTAACTCTATTAAAAAGGCGTTGAAAATAATAATATTATTAAGACGAAATACAGTCATTGCTTCCGCCATTGTCAGCGACTCGAATAATTCCGCTGATTCCGTTGTCGACCACTGATATTCACCGTAACTTTAATTCGTTGCCTTTCGAATCGAAATACTGTCCTTATCGCATATAGTCCATACCAGAACCGGCTGGATCTCTCGAGATGTAAGTCGGAGTTTTGTGTGGGCAACCGCCTTCTTGCATTGTACCTGCCCGAGAACAGGGTGCGCGAAATGTCGCACCGCAGGTAGAGATCAGGTTGACTTACGACCCGTCTGCGTTATTAATAGCCCGGATTTTACCGGCAAAACAATCAGCAAGGCGACACTACTTACGCGACTTAGTTAATCGATCTATCAATCACGTTACGCGTTTCACGCGTGACGTCTGTCACCGAAAATATGCTTGCTTGATAAAATTTAATACAAGATATTTTACTTGTAAGTATTATCAAAAATTATCATTCGTGCAAAAATCAATTTGGCTAATTTTGCATTAAGATAACCATTTAAATTTAACCTAAAATAATTTAGTAAACAAAAAAATTGTTTTAGTAATTTAATAAGTATCAAGAAAGTAATAAATACAGATTGTACTTGATAATTCAATCACCAACTGCTTCTCTCTCTTTCTCTCCTGAACATTATCGCATTATTAAATTGATAAATCATTCCTGCTCAGCACGGTCGCATAAGGATAATTTATTTACGGCAATAATTTAACTTCCGGAAGAATCGAAGAACCTCCTTCGCAAGACGTTTGCATATTCCACAAGGGGAATGGCGAAAGGCAAACTCGTCGTGTATTGTGAACCATGTTCGGGTCGCAGGTGGACGGGGCTTGACTTATCATTGGTGTGAGCGCCGGTCTTTCCGACAGGTGAACTGATCGCGAAAAGTGACCTGACGAGTGACCCGACGGTCACAGCTGGTGCAACCATTGAAGTCGTGTTAATACCGACATCTTTGCGTCCGTCCAGGTGCTTTCGTCAGGTCAACCGCCTCATTATACCTAGCCGGGGACGGACTATGGATTACTGTGCCACTTTATGGCAGGCTAGAACTCTGTAGATTTATGCTTCTAACTGTTCAGGTAACCGATCTGGTATTATTGCGCTGACTGACGAACCAATCACAGTACTCAGCCGCCTTGTATACGCCTCACAGACTCGTAAAATTTTCCGATTATTACCAGCGATACAAAACAATGTTAATGAAAATGGCGCACAGTTGCATCCTAAAGATCGTATTAAATCTGTTTATCGATTTATATTAAGCCGGACTTAATTAGACCCAACGATATATGTTTAATAATATCTAAAATTTGTTAGTGCTCGACTGAGCACAGATGATTCGCGAATAACTGTGCTCCATTAAAAAAAACTTGATAAGAAAGGAAATTGTGGAGATTAATAATCTACGTTGCATACGATATTATTTCGAGAATAAAATATATTAAGAAAAATAAGAAATATCCCTCTAGAAATAATTAATTGAATCGATGTTGGATGATATTAATGGCATTGATCCATTGATATCAATTTAATTAATCATTTCTGGCTGGAGATAGACTCAAAACCAAAAAGCGAAAAAATACAAAAATATCAGTTCTAATTTTTGAGATAATTTTTGAAATAATCAAACTTCTAAAATCGATTAGTATAAACTTTGTCAACATCAAACTATCTTCATCATTTTGGAAATGCGCTTAAAATATAGACAATATAAATTTTTCTACAAATACTATTTATAATAAATATTACATCTGTGGAATGTGGAATCTCTATTTCGTAGTTATCTTGAGAAACGAGAAATTTAAACTAGTGTAAAATGGTGATGTCATCACAACACTCAGAACCTGTTATCTATTCTACTGAGTCGCCAGATGCATACGTGACACCGTAACGGTGATATCTCGAGAAGGAACATTTCCACATTCATAAGAACTCCTGCCACGGTGTTGGGGTTTCACAAATACATTTGCAAAGTTCTTAAAAATTATTTTATCTCAACCTTGTAATATTTCTTATATTTCTATATATAAACCTTTTAATAAAGCAATTATTATAATGATCATGTTTATTAATCTTTTCACAATTTAATTCTCTGGAGCTGATGCAAAAAGTTTGTAATGCCTATATCAGAATATAGAGATTCCAATATAAACAAAGTTGAATTGGTATTGTTTCTTCTGGTTGGTTACATTCAATCTCAATCTCTATACTGATAAGAACATTACACAGTTACTGATGCTGAAGATCTGTAGACCCATTTAATTTATGTTAATTAAAAAGCTAATTAATTTCAAAGAATTAAAATTATGTAATTCATAATAAATATATAATTCATAATAAATATAAAAAGGAATGAATATCTACCAAATACATTAAAATAATCCAAAATTATAGATGTAACATAAAAAAAATTGAATTGTTTGACAAAGAGATTTTTGACAAAGAGATTTATAATTGAATAGATCCACCATCATTAATTCCGGAAGGTTACAATGTGTGTGACTATCTAATATCAGTCAATACATTTTACTGTAAAGGAAACAAATGGACGAAGAAACTGTGATAAGAACCGGTACGATGCAATCGCAGAAATTCGATCGCGGCCACCCATGTTCGCGTTGTCCCGGCCCCCGGGAACCTGACGGAAAAGGGATCTTCTTTGAATCGCGGCACCGGAGGTGGCTGACCCTGGCGAGTTTCCAGGGATCGAACGAATGCGAAAGAGATCTCCTCTCCTGAACGATATAATATCAACGCATGAACGATATCAACATCGCCCCATCATGCACCAGCTATATCAATATTATGCTTAGTCGTTTCTTGGTAAAACGTGCCCCACCAAGAGAAACTGTTGCGTCTGCAACAGCAGAGACTGTATATCGCCGGTGACGAAGACGTCAAATGACTGAATATTAACCAGGAAATAGAACAAAGGTCCTCTTCGATACCGAAGATTGAAATCGATATTGTTATTCTCATTCGATGATTATTTTCAGCGATATTAAAAATTTATTGAAAAATGTCTCGCTTGTAATTTAAAATTTATGTTTAAGCTGAGATAATATTTCTTGCAATAAATTATTTATTGTTTTTAAGATACTTTAACATCAAATTATCATTATCTTTCTAATTATAAGATTAGCTTATTAGCATAAATATTATTAAATTGCTTATCAATTTAATATATATTACTACTCTAATTAATAATATATTATTACTCTAGTTCTACTCATGATTGCGTTTCAAGCTTGGAGATTTCAGGGTGCTTGTTTACACAGAATTGCATTGTTCTCTCTAAAACTTTCAGAGTGAATTTCACTCTAAAGAGTGAAATTTCATTCTTAAAGAGTGAAAATTGAGCCACTTTCTTTTAAGATAGACTAAAGAATATAGGTATAAATCAACACCAAAATATTGAAACACTAAGATCCGCTTTATATAACCAAATAGAATGTCTTAATTAAAATTTATGTTAATTATTTCAAATAAGGAAGATTGATTTTTATATTCAATATATTGCAGAATCTTTTTTTTGTACTGTTGACATGAATATGTAAAATATATTTATCATTTCTTCTATCTTAATCGGTTTAAACCTTAAAAATTTTGATAGTGGATTGATAACTTTTGCCGCAATCTTTATAAATCTTAAAGCCTAACAAATCGAATCCAAGCGACAATATCGTTTCGTCGTATGGGTGTTGCTTAACGACTCGAATCGCGGACGTTTCCATTGTCGACACGGCCGTCGGGTTTCGTTCTAACATTGAAACGCCTCGGTGAGTTGCGCGTAGGTATA
>Ga0157364_1007003_pt1 | contig 11640 bp, 18 predicted proteins | sample AttsexASBM2_FD_111476 | JGI IMG/M metagenome (GOLD analysis project Ga0157364, IMG submission 111476) | Fungus gardens microbial communities from leaf cutter ant in Ribeirão Preto, State of São Paulo, Brazil - Atta sexdens ASBM2 | ecosystem: Host-associated > Fungi > Mycelium > Unclassified ...
GAGAGAAACTCTCTCATATTAATTTCTACCTATTCATCCTAGGATAGCTTGTTGCTTTGAATTTCCATTCTCTTGTGGTATGAGATGGAAGATATGTCTGAATGTGTTGAAGACACTCTGGAATTGTTAATGCTGAAAGAAGCTGACCTTCCTCTCAAAGTATTGATGTCTACACTACTTCTTTTATGGGCACTACTATACAAGATAGTGGTAAGAGAGAAAGAAGTGATACAGATAATGAGATATGAACTATATTTAACACTCAGTTATTCTAACATATCTTAGAAAAATCTTTTATATCTCATTTTCAAATTAAATATCTATAGAACCTCAGTTAAATGATATTTGTTATAAGGTTTATATACTCAAAATACTTGGTAAACTAATATCTAATACTATTATTGCTCATGCTATTATAACCTAAGTTTTAGAGTGTTATGATTAAAGACTTAGAGTTAAATCAATAAAAAAAACCTTGTATAGAGTTTACAAAAGAGATATCAATGAAGTTCCAGTTACAAAGTGTCTAACTTATATATACTTGGCTAATAGTTCATACTATATTAACTAGCCTACTCTAAAGAAACATATGTACTATATACTGTTGATGTATGGTATAATATCATTGTTTCAGAATCTTTTATATCCTTTTGTGACTGTGATATGTGACATTTGTGACATCATAGTATCCCTAACTCTAAGTCCAAAAATAAAAAATCAATGAAAATGAAAATGAAAATGAGAAATGAAATGAAAATAAAATAAGTCTATCATTTTCAGTATTACAACTCAAAAATCTTAGAGTTGATCAATGAATAGAGCCTTGTATTAGAGTTAACACAAGAGAACTTGATAGAGAACTCTTGTACTGGACTGTCTATCTTATATACTAAATTCCCATAGTCTGTGCTACTACTACTTAAGCCTACCCTAAATGACTATGTGTTTGTCTCAAGGTCAATATATATTATACATGCTGTATAATATTATTCTTTCAGAACTTTCTACTTTCTTCTATTGTTATCTCATGACTTATGGCTGCTACTGCAACCATGTCTTATGACTTGTGACAGTATGACAGTGACATCATGCCAAAATTCTAACCCCTTTCAAGATAGAAAATAAAGAAAAAGAAAAGAAAAGAAAAAGAAAAAGAAAAAGAAAGTCAAAAGGAAAGCTAAAAGAAACTTGGGTCCAAACTTTGTAAGTCTGATATTCAGCTCTAACATTACTTTTCTTTCAAGGTTTCTTTTCTGGAAAAACTGACTTCCATTTTCAATAGTTCCTCTTTAACTTCTTTAAATACTCCTTCTCAAACTTTCCATTATCCCATCCATATAATATCTTTACTATATACTTTCCTGGTAACTCTTCTCTTCTGAAATATTGTTCTTCTGCCATATCCAACTTCTTTTGTCTTCTTACTTCTGTGTTTATCCTCCTCTTGAATTTTGCTACCACTTTTTTTACATTCTCTAAGTCTTCCTTTTTCTTCTAAGTATCATGCTCTACCATAAACCCCTTCTATTGTACCAAATACTTCACAACTCCCTTTATTTTTCTTTTATTTAGAATTTTTTCAACCTTCTATTCTTCAACTCTGTCTACTTTTACTGATTTCACTTCTTCTGCTTTTTGTCCCTCCACTTGCTTTCTATATCTTACTACTTGACTAATGTTCACAACTAGATAAATTATTATTGAAGTTTTTTTTTTTAAAAATCATCAATTTATTACATAGAGTACATAGGCAAACTGTGGTAGCTATGTTATAACTACATACAGGACAGAGGAAACCACATGAAGAATAAGGAAAGAAAAAAGAAAAAAAAGAAAAAAAAAGAAAAGGAAAATGAAGAGTGAAATAAAAATTAGCTAAGAAAACTACTTGTAGCTAGAAAGTTGTTGATGTTTTAAAATGTGAACATCCCCGGATCAGGTTCAAGAAACATAAAAAAGTAGCTGATTGAGTCTCTTCTTGGATTCCAATATTTGTTAAACCTTTTGTACTTGTAGAGGATGTGTCATCTTGTTTCAATGGGGTAAACCCCATATAGACAGCTAAACTCTTCCCTAGGGAAAAATCTAAGTCTATATTTGCCTGTTGAGGTGTGGTTGGTAATTGCTCTTACAGCTCTCGCACACAGAGAGTTAGAATGGCCAAAGAACTTTAGCCATGACCCACCTTTGATGTAAGACAGTTCTAAGATATTGCCATCACTATTGAGGAGGTTGAGGAATTGTTTTCCCTTGAGGTCTGATGCTTGGAATATCATTTTCCACTTGTTCACAATGTTGTCACATTTGTTTTGCCTGCTAAAGTCCCAAAACAATTTACATGGGAGTAGTGGTATGGGGTTAAAAGATTTAGTTTCTTTATCCACAGCTTCATGAAGAACCCAGTTGCTATGACTAGGACACTCCCAAAATTTGATTGAGTTCTCCTGATGATGCAAGAAGAATATATGAAGTTTGTTGAAAATTACAGCTGTATAAATCTGGTATGGGTGGGATGACGGGTCAAAAATATTTTTGACGATGTGAATTGAATCTGTAACAATAATGATTTTTGAAATATTGTTGTGATTTGTGGTCTGATTGATACCACATCTGGTAGCAAACAGTTAAGCCTCTGTGCTTGTGACATTAACTGCATGATAAAGAGTTTTTGTAACAGGTCTGTTGTGGATGTGTGTGTGTGATATAGATATTATGATGTTGTTTCTAACACTAGCATCTATAATAATAAGTGCATGCAAGGGAATACTCGAAGATACAAAAGCCAAGTTGTCCAGTTGCTAAATACAGGCTTTGAAGTTAGTATCTTTACTTTTATTAAATAAATGAAAAGAAAAACAACTAGAAAAATTGTCAATGACTCTGTGACCAGGAGAAAATTCTGGGTGGAGGGGATTGAATAAAGGGAATACTTTGTTAAACCTGTTGTCTATATCGACTAATGGTCCTTTGATTATTTCATGTTGGCATTTTGTTAGTATTCCAAGTGAAAAAGAATGATGGCCACTTGATGAACCTGTTATAGGCTCCATGAGGAATCAGAGAATATAGTTGGGAGAAAGAGAGTATGCTCAAAGTTGAGATCTTCCACTGAGTTTCTGAAGATGAAGATTGATGGGGATAAGACCTGTAATGGCTTTGATACCAAATGAAGGGAATATTTTGAAAGCCCCTAGTATTCAGATGGCGGCTCTTCTTTGCATTTTGCCTAGCATCTTCAGAGGATAGAACAGAGGGACTCTGTTATAGTGCCAGAGTTGAAATTCATAAAGAGTGATCAGAAGGATGCAACTTCTGTATAGAAGGTGTTTTTGATGTGAGATCAAACCTCAGACCAAATTTCCAAGGATTTTCATGCATTTGACCGTTGAGATCACCTTATTAGAAAAGAAGTCGATATGTTGATGAAACGATAACTTTCTATCAAAGATGAATTCTAAGTACTTCTAGGAATCCTTGGGGTATAGGATAGGTCCACTAATAGAGGATAGATCAAGTGGAGGAAGGTTAAATGAGCCTTGTAATCTAGTGAAATGGAAAACTTCAGTTTTTGAGTGTTCAACTATAAAACTGAATTTCAAGAGAAGATTTGAAACTACATTATAGCTACAAAAGAGAAATGAGTTGGATAGAAGAAGAGATTTGCTCTAGGCAATGAAAAGTCCATCATCTACAAAAGATAAGATAGAAATTGGAATTTTGAGAATTTATAATCAATTTTCTAGGATATGAAGGAATGGTAAAAATAGAGAGCCAAGAGAATAGGTGAGAGAGTGAAGCCTTGACCCACTCCAACATTCACATCAAAAGATGGTGATATGAATGAGTTCCAAAAGTAATGTGTTCTTCTGTCTACAAGGTAGTTAGTGAAAAACTTGATAACTCATGGATCAAAATCTACTTTTCCCAGGATAAGGGTGAGAAGACGATAATTGAGCGAGGGGAAGAATTAGGCAATATCAAAAGCAAGGGTACTAGTCGACAGATTTTTGACCCACCCTATACAAATGAAGTGAGTCAACACTATGCCTGCATCAGTTATAGACTTAGACTTGAGTTCTCCAAGTTGGCTCTGATGGATAAAGTTGTTGGATAGTGCTTGAAACTGGAGCTTATTGCCAATGACTTTTTTGATTAATTTGCCCAAAGTATTAAGCAAAATAATTGGTCTAAAAGATTTGGATGAATCATATGATGCTTTGTTCAGCTTAGAGATAACAATAGTAGTTGAAATTTTAAAGTAGGCTAGCCAATAACCTAGGTCTAGGCAAGCATTAGTGATTCTGATTATGTTATGTAAGTACCTATTGTCCTTGAGTACATATTTGAGGTGACTCCATGAAAGTCTATCAGGGCCAGAAGTGGATGAGTTATTGCACTTAGTGATTGCTCTGGTGAATTCTTCTTCTGAGAAAGATGCCTAAAATGATAGTAGATCCGAGTTGATTTCCTCAAGTATATCTTTTTCAATGTAATGATGTTGGGCTGTGTTGAAGAAGGAGTGAAGCACATGCCACAGATCATTAATTTCGAGGCATGATTAGTTGTTGTATTTGACCATTTTGATTGCTGGAAGTTTTTATTTATTGATCCAGTTCATTAGTTTCCAAGGTCCATGCTTTTTGTTGGTGATCTCCTGAATTTTGAGATTGAAGAATGAACGTTTTGTGTTCTTGACCATTCAATGGAAGGTTTTCTAATCTTCCAGGCATTTTGACAACCTATAATTTTCCAGATCCCTTCTACAGTCATCATTCTACCAACTCTTGAAATGCTTCATAATGTTGATGATCTTGGAGTTCTTTTCCCAAGCATTGTTGACTGTGCTAGCAAACTCATTGACGACTTTGTCCAAACTGGTAATATTCAACATGTTGGATATATTGAGATTTCTGACAGATATGGTAACCTTTTTGACAAAGGACACTTTCTCCTTGCTATCTTTGATGATTGAGCATTTGGTTGTATTGACACTTTCTTCAATAATGGGAATGGTGATGGTAAGAGAAGCATGGCCTGACATTAATTGCTAAGTAGGGTGAATAGTGTGGTTCTTTAGTATGCTTGACCTACTATGAAGGAACATGAGGTCAATGACTAAGTTTGAGTCATTGACATTGTCAGAATATCTAGTTGGGACTAGGTTAGTAGGGAATGAAAGGTCTAAATTAAAAGAGTCTGCAATAATAAGGAGATTATCACTAATGGAAGAGTGGTGAGGGAATGAGGGATCTCACAAACTATCTCAAATATTGAAGTCACCAGTCATAATTAAAAGGTTATGAATATAAGCTTCAGTATCCTTGAGATACTTTAAAGCCATATGAGAAGAGTCTGAGTAAACATTCATAAGCCAGAAAACATCATTGTTGTTGAAAAAAGATACTAAAAGAATATCTCTGTAGTTAATGATATCTTTGCAAAGAGAGAAGTGAAGAGAAGCTAGTCTGATATTAATATAAGTGACGACTCTGGGGAAGTCATTCTCTGTTTCTGAAGTTCTGGCAAACATTAGCTAATTGGGATGGTTTACCATGCCAACTAAGGATTCTCCTTTGCAGTTTCTAGAGCTAGGGATGGAGCAAATAGTGGACTAAGATGATTCTTGGATGAAGATGATATTGAAATTGGAGTTGACCTTGAGAACAGTATTCACAATAAGATTGTTTTTTCAAATATTTTGCGAAAAGATTTTGATATTGTTGATAATCATATTATGGTATTGTTCATGGCTGAACAAGTTGAGGTCTTGTGGTTTTCCCAAAGTTTGGCATATTCTTTGGTGTGCCATTCCTTGTTGAATCTGTATTTTTAAAATGGGCATTCAGTAGAGTCAGCTTAGTATTCTCCTTTGCAGTTTGAACACTTGAATGAATACAGACACAGTTTGCCTTTCTTAGTTTCTAACCTAGAAGGGTTGATTTTATTGTTAGCTTTGCAGCACCATGTGAATTGGTGATAATGAATAAACAAGTGAAGACTATTACACTTTATACATTTGGACCCCTAGATTCTGCACACCCTGGCTGTATATCTCCATTTCTAGCAGTTTTTACACTGTGGTATGCTGGGGTTCATGTTTGCACCTCAAATAGTGGCAATAACATTTCCTACATTGAATCACCTGTTGATAAGACTCTTGGTCTTTGCTTCACTTTGTGTATCCCATATATCGATCCAGACAATAGACATGTCTGATTTGGGTGAAACCTTGATTACTCGTGGTTTGGAAGCTAAGATGATGTCATTGAAGATGTGATTGTTCTTCAGGATTTTTTCAACTTTATCAGCAGATAGTCTAGTATTGGTTTGATTGGAGAGGTATGAGATGCTGACAATTTTGAAATATGATTTTGATTGTAGCAACCTTGTTATATGCAAGTCCACCTGTCTGGAAATTACATCTCTATGGTGATATCATCTCCAAATCATACAAGCCTACCTTTCACAGTGGCCACCTTGTTTGCAACATATCTTTATGGTGGTGCTGCAACACTCTAGGTATTCTGTCTTCCATGGCAGAAAATACTCCTATTCAACTCAGTCTTTCATGATGAAGTTACCCTTGTCAGTGTCTCAACACTGAAATCTCTGCTCAGGGTAATAGAGGTTTTACCACTGAAACCCTAAGCATCTCCTATACTATCCATTTGTATATAAGACTAGTAGTTACACTGTAATTTGCTAGTCTGATAATCGATGAAGATAACTCTTATTGAACTTGATCTCTGGTGTTCAATGGTGACACACCAATCAGCACTTACTTCCATCTCGGACTTCTTCCTATCATCTAAAGTTGTGACCACGTGGCAGATAGATGGCACAGCATATAAGCTGAAGCCAAGGCCGTTCCACAAGTCTGCTCATCTCTGAGTCCATTCTGTGGACTTCTACCCTAGTATGAACCATACCTGACAAACCTAGGAAATTTGATTTGATCTGCTTTCACAACCAGAGAGTTCTTGACACATCTCTCATTTTCCTAGAGATCAGAGGGGTTAGTGATATTGTTAGTGGATATGACAATGCCTTTATTGTCCAGTCTAATGGAGTCAGCTATGATGTTTGACTTTATGCCTTTTAAAGCCCTATTGATGTTGATAACATGGGTACTCACATCCTTCATGTACTTTCTTATATTATCTGTATTCATAGATACTATGATCTGTTTATGAGAGGGACTTTTAGTGGTCATGTTAATGTGCAGCTTGGGTTTGTTGTCACCACTAATAAGTTTCTGGACTTGTTCAATCTTTCTATTTTGAAGGTTTGGGAAAGTATTTTTGATTTTGAGAGTTTCTCTAGTGATATTTAATGCATTCTAACTTGATGAGACTTGTGCATATGATTTCTTTGGTGCAGAGGGAGGGTTCTTCTTGAAGAATTTGGATATTTCATTCACCTACTTTGGAGATTTAGCTAGGATGTGAGGTAGGAGAGGAAAAATATAAGACAATTTGACAGGGTTTTTATCTTTATTGTTGACTGGTTCTTTGATGACCTGTTAGCTGAATTTTGATTTTATCTTGTTTCTGAACAACATGTTAGAGTTGTCCACAGTTAAATTGTCCCAGTACACTTCATAGAGGGATGAGATGAACCTTCAGGTGGCTATACTGACACCTTTGAGGTCTTTGACTTTGTTGGCTTTGTTGCCATCAATTGATTTACTAAGGATGTATTTGTGCATCCTAATAAGTGATTCTTTGATGTTTTTGATATCTGAGGCTAAGTGTTTCATGGAACTGTGGAGCAAAATTGCCTAGAAATTGCCGTCCCTGGATTCAGAGTTCAGAGCTTGGTTGATATCATAGTTCAACTGGATGTTAAATATATTGTCATTTTCCACAGGATTATTGTTTAAGGCAGGGCCAATGTTTTCAACACATTGTTGCCTTGAGTTCATAGAGGGCTCAGCCATCTTGCTAGCCTGGTTATCTTTGTTCTTTGTGGTCACATAATATAGCTGTGGGCTATCAGTTGAAGAGACAGGGTTATTCTTGACTATTCTGTTACTTTCTCTTTGGACTCTCGTGAGGTAGTTCTCTTCGCTATTACTTGAGGACAAGGATGGAGTCCTAGAATGGTGTGTACTAGATACTAAAATGCAACCTCTCACCTTGTTATAATTGTTGCAATTCTTCTTTATAAAAAGGTCTTCAAATGGGTTGATGACTATTTCCACATCATTGATAGGAGACATTTTGTATGGTTGATAGAGCTTTAGTGGTTGTAGAAAGTGTTATATTCACTGATTCTCTTATGGGTGCTACCATACAAGATGGTAGTAGAAGAGAGAGTAGCGACCAATCATTATTGAAGTTGGCAATCATAATTTAATTTTATTAGTAGAAACTATCTCATTAATAATATATAGACTGATATATCAATCCACTAGCTTCCTTACCAGTTGTTCTTTGAACACTAAGTCTTTTGTGCTCAATATCACCTTATCTCCTTTCTTCCATTCTTTAACTTCCATTCTCCCTTTATCTGCTTGCTGCTTCATTTCTTCCTGAGTCTTCCTCAGTACTGCTCTTACTTTCTCCCATACCTTTTTCATTCTTTCTGCAAACTCCATTGCTCTTTCCACTTTTCTCTTTCTTCTAATATCTGCTTCTGTCCTCAACTATCTACCATAGTTTGCCACAAATAGAGACACCTTAGTTGCTGAGTATATCTTGTTGTTTACTTCTAGTTCTTGGTTTATTATTTCTGTCTGACTATTTGTTTGAGGATGGAATGCTGTCAACAACTTTGTCTCAATTCCTGACATTTTGTTCAGCTCCTTTGTCAACTCTGCTGCAAACTGTGGTCCTCAATCCAAAACCACACTTTCTAGAAACCTATGCAGATTCCATATATTATCTCTGGACAACCTTGCCAATCCTTCTACTGATATTTCTTCTGTTATTTCCACAAGATGTGTTATCTTAGACAATCTATTGTATACTACTAAGATTACATCCTTTGCTGCTATCAATAGCAACTTTGTGATGAAATCCACTATCAGATATATTCATAGCTTCTCTAGTACTCTACTCAACTTCAACTTTTCTACTGGTACCTCTGTTCAATTCTTCATCCTCTGACATATGTTATATCTATTTATATATTTTCCTATATCTTTTGTTACTTCTAGCCATCAGTAGTTTTTTGTTACCAATTCTATTGTCTTCTATCTCCCTCTATGTCTTGCTACTGGCATATCATGATGTAACTGAATTATCTCTATTTGTTGTGGCAACCACTAGTTAAGATGACTAATAGTATTACTAAGTAAACTTAATAGCAAAGTATCACATAGTGATCACAAGAGAACTTGACAAGGAGTCTCTGATGAATTGCTACCCTATTTATACTATACATGCATGGTCTATACTAACAATAAATAGTTCTGCCCTAACATATATATATTGTCCATGAGTTCACCACACTGTTACTATAAGACAAACATGCTCTCTAACATCATTGTTCTAGTTTCCTCTACCCTATTCCAGACCTATGACATCACATCATGTGACATATTATGTGACTGTGGCCATGTGTCTCTTAATTGTCCAAGAAAAGAAAAATAAAAAGAAAAGAAAAATTAAATCAAGAAAAATAGATAAAAAGAAAAGAAAAATGTTAGTGTCCAAGTACACTATGATACTATCCTCAATGTCTCATTCTTTGGTACATACATCTTTCCTTTCTTTAATACTAAATCTCTCTCTACTTGCCATTTGTCTCCTCTTAACATCTTTATCTTTGCCTTCTTCATCTCTTCTACTATTCTAACTATCTATTTGTTCTTTTTTTTTTAGCTATTTTTATTTTTTCTAATATATCTACTTCTAGTCCTTCTATTATTAATGTTTGATTTTTTTTGTCCTTTTCTATACCTACTTTCCAGTCTGGTCTCCTACCAAGTCCATCTGCTTTCCCTATCTTTGTTCCTAGCATATGTTTCAAGATAGAGTCAAATCTTGACAGGTATAATGTCTAATGAGCTTGTCTTTTATTTAACTTTTGCACTTTCATGAAATACTCCAAATTCTTATAGTCTGTCTAGACCTTAAACTTGAACTTTGTGCTTTCTAATAGATGTCTTCAGTTTTCTAATTCTCTTATTACTGCTAATATTTTTCTTATCAAGAATCTCATAGTCCCTCTCTGTCTTATTGAGAGATTTTAAGAGATATGCTGCAAGTCTCTATTTTCCATCCTCACACTCCATTGATAATATATCTCTTATTGCATAGTCTGACATATTTACTTCCATTCTCATTTTTTAAATCTAAATCTGGTGCTTCTAACACCAGTTCTTTTGTAAATCTTTCTTTCAACTCCTTGAATGCTTTTTCTTGTTTCTCCATCCAATCCCACTTCTGATCCTTTTTTACCAGGTCATGCAATAGTCTAGCTATAAATGTGAAATATTTAATGAACCACTGACAGTAATTAGCTAGTTCCAAAAACTTCTGTATATTCTTGACTCTCTTTGGGATTAGCCAATCCAACACTCTTTTCACTATTTCTTTCTCCATCTTAATCCTCTCCAGTCTAATCACAACTCTTAAAAACTTTATCTTCCTAATCTTTCACTTGCATTTTTCTGGTTTTACATATTAATCATTCATTGTCAACCTCTTTATTACTTCTTCTATTACCTCATTATGTCTATTCTCTTCTTCTGTTCCTAATATAATGTCATCTATGAAACTTGCTATCTCCCTAGTGTTGATCAAGTCCTAAAGAATCTCATTTATTATTATTTGAAACATTGCTAGAGAATATATAAGTCCAAAGAACATTACAGTTGGTTCAAACAACCTTTCTAGAGTTGTGAATACTGCTTTCTACTCATCCTCCTTCTTTATCTGTATATTATTATAATCCCATTATAAATCTAATTTAGTAAATAATTTCTTAGTACTTATCATGTGCAGTTTACACCAGGAGGTGAAAGTCCACATGGTTGGCTTGAAAATACATAGAGTATGGAAACTCTGTGCAATAAGCTTGGTAATGTAGACTTTTTAGAATGATCTTGGCTTTAGCTTATATACTATGCTATCTATCTGCCATATAGTCACAACTTCAGATGAGTAGATGAAGTCTGAGATAGAAGTGAGTACTAATTTGGTGTGTTGTCATTGAATACTGGAGATTGAGTCCAATAGAAGTTATCTTCATCGATTATCAGACTAGTGAATTACAGTATAACTACTAGTCTTATATATAAGTTGGATATATAAGAGATGCTTGTGGTTTCAGTGTATCACTCTAAGTGGAGGTTTCAGTAGTGAGATACTGACAAAGGTCAGATAAGAGAACTCTGCCATAGAAGATTAAGTTTGATAGAAGTATTCCCATCATGAAAGACTGGATATCCCAGTTGTTGCATCACTGCTATAGGGACATGTTGTGGCCATCATGGAAAATGAGCTTGTCTTAGAGATGTCATAATAACTATACCACCATGGGAACATATCTTTAAAATGGGTGGATTGGACATATGACTAGTACTAATATTTTTTACAATGTTTGAAATCAAAGATAAAGAGTAATTGTTTTTAATCATCCATTCATTTGAATATCTACAGTCCTGTACCATATGCTTCTTACCATCCTTCC